>Ga0210040_10003424_pt1 | contig 21433 bp, 9 predicted proteins | sample CryGeyCG12114_NA_FD_185462 | JGI IMG/M metagenome (GOLD analysis project Ga0210040, IMG submission 185462) | Groundwater microbial communities from aquifer - Crystal Geyser CG19_WC_8/21/14_NA (SPAdes) (version 2) | ecosystem: Environmental > Aquatic > Deep subsurface > Groundwater | place: USA...
CCAGCAAGCAATGGAATGCTGCTACTCGACTTGCCTTTTTTGTACTACTTTTATGATTACCATACGAAAATATTTCATCCGTTTCTGAATTTAAGACGTCCATGTTCGATCCTCTATATTGGCTTCACTGTTTTTTTGCAGATCTGTTAGATTTCAAGGATGGTTCATAGTAGTTTTAAGATTTCTCCCTAAATCTACAATAAAATATACATGCCTCTTGAAGGCGATATGGTTTATATGCCATGTAGGGTGTAAAATTCTGGATGACATGTTGCTAGCTAAAAAGAATGTGAGGTATTCTATATCTTCAGGAATTTCTCAGTTTGCATTGCCTTGTTTGCTATAGTCATAAATGCTATATGCAAAAATAGAGTTCCAAAGTCAGGAAATTATTACTGTGCACAGCACTTGATTACGAGTCTAAAGTGGAATCTAAACATGTGAAATAAGTAAGTTTATACTCAGCCATGATCATTTGAATGAGCTATTAAGTTTTACAAACTCAAATTCCCAATCAGTCAGTCAATTCAATATATACTTACTAACTAAACTGTGTTCATGTTATACAGAGGATGGGATGACAAACAAGATTATCAACCCATGATTCATTCATGCAACAGACTTTGGAGTTAATTAGTTAGTCAGTCAGTTATTTAGTTAGCCCTCATTCCCAGCCAACTAACTAACATCAGAGAGGATGTCTCCAAAAATGTTTGTACAGATAAAACGCTCAACAAATATTATGTCTGAGAGTAAAAAAATGTTACACAAAAATATTTAACTAATCTATCTAATCTATGCTAAACGACGTTTGAAATCACATCACATTTCTCCATACAATACGTTATTGGATTGTAAAAATATTGTATGTATGTGTGTGTGTCTGTGTGTAATTTTCTCACGGAATGTGCAAACTTATATTCTGTCGTGTCTGTAATAATCCTGCTTGCACCTGAATGAATTGCTCCTGCAGCACAGTAACATCCAAATGTTGTTGCACGAAACATCCTGTACTTTCCTCCCATCCATCCATTAGTTTGGCTAGCTATATGGCTACAGTTGTACACGTTTTTTACCCATGATGATGGAAAAGAAGGTATTCATCCCACCTTTCTGCCAGTCGTGCCACTTGTTGCACCCTTCAGATAATCAAATACCACGACTACCTAGCACATAAGCATTTTATTATTGCGAGCAACGATTATCATGTTCGCATTGCATTTTTTGTACACCGTTCATGTTGTATATAGGAAGCACAGGCATGCACCAGGTAGGCCTACCTCGTCTGGTATATAGAATACAATAACTACTAACTACTACAACTGCACACCTGTCTATGGAAGCGTATACATTTTTTTCACGCACAGGTATGAATGAATCCAATGGGGTAATGATCACAAAATGACGATCGCATTCATCTTTTGTCTCGTCAATATGCAGCTCTAGTAATCATTGTGGACAGACTGCATACCAACCAAACCAACCATGCAACGGGAACTAACTCAGAGGAACATATGGTCTAGCTTTTAGCTAACTATACATTATAGGTATAAATAAATATGAACGTGTACAAAGTCTGACACCAAAACAGAGAATCATTAATAATGGTTATTTGTTGGATTCTATGTAAGTTACAATGAGTTTTCCGTATACCAACTTTATGCGACACGAAACATGCCATGTGAGCAATAAGAATATTTTATTTGCTTGGCTATCCAATTTTTAAAAAAAATGTTGGATTCAAAGCATTGTATTTTGAATACTGAAACACTGCATTGTTATAAACACTCAGCAAGTTCGAATCATAACAAATTCAATGGTGGATTGCTGTTGAATGAAAATTTGAGCCTCTTTTGATCTTATGTAGAGTCAAGATTGGAATTCCAAGAGTCGGCAAAATGTCGGTCGCTTGAACCTTTGAACTTTATGTAATAATTAATGGCGACATAGATAAGTCTTGACAGCCATTCAATTCGTGTTCAAATATTAATATGAGTTTATGTTTTAATCTGTTTGGGTCATTCTGACTGAGAGCAGCATAGCAAGAACATATTTTTAGCATTTAAATAATGACATGTAGTTTTAAAATTTTTTTCTGTCCTGAATACACTTTTCTTTCCACTGGAGTGACTGGAGCCAAGTGTAATATAAAGTCGGTCATTATTTTTATCCACTGTGTTTGGTAGCAATAGCAATTTGAAGGAGCAGCAGCAGCATGGTTTTTATAGCTACTAAGCAAGCAGCTTTTTAAAATAGCCAATATCTAATATGCCAAAATTTTATAAACAAGAAATTTAAAAATAGGATCATTTTATGTCTACTATTTTGTCTTTCGTATTATTTAAGTCGTCAATTAACCACGATTACTGAAGAATATATTTCAATAATTACGTATATTTGCTTCCTTGCTTTGTGTCAATGTGTACAATGAATCATCAATAAAAACATTGGATTGAAGTTTTACTGATTTACTAATTATCCTAATCGAAACCTATTCTAGCTCTACTCTCAAAGTTTTCATCTGTCTACAGATAAATTCAAGTCTAAGTGGAAACTGTCTTCTCTTCATTTCACTAATGAATCAATCAATTTATGTTAAAAATAGGTTTGAAGAACACTAACACACGCAAATAAAGCGCATAAATTCACAACTTGTGCAGCAATTATTACAATTTCAATCAATTGAACCAATACTTTGATGTATTGCAGCTGAAACGGATGCAAGCAAACTAATTTTACAAAATTAATAGTTGATATACAAATTGTATTAGACAACAAAATCAGACTCATCAAACTGTGGAATCGCGAGAATGTAAGTCGGTAACATAAAAATGCGGAAACAAAAGATGGCTAAAAAAGTCAAAGCTTTGCAAATCAAAAAAATGAATTGAAAACCACGAATAACGCAATTAAAGTAAAACTCACAGCGTGAAAAAGAAACTTATGAGACAATTTTTAACATGCATACTTGGATTAAAATATGTATTCCAAAATGTGCGAATATGAGAGCTGTCTCTAAAAAGTGTATCAGTTTGGATGGAAATTTTTCATAAAATAATGGTGGTCATTTATGTTAGCGAATAACACGTGGGTCACAAAAAAGCCACTTTTTTGAATTTCTTTCTTAAAACATTTTGGAAATCAGTTTCCTGACTTTATAGAACCCTGAGTATATTTAGGAGTATAAGCATATAATACGATTTTTATGCTGGCTTTTGGATTCACAGTAGTGATGGGTAATTAAGGATAGCCTGTCATTTCATACATTTTCTCTCAACTTACATTTAGTAACAGTTCATACATACAGCCATATGCAATTCCTAAACTTTGATACCTAGATAACTCAAACGATAGTATGGGAATAGAAAAGAGCTGTACTGGAATTTACTTTTGCGACTAACTAACTGAGTGAATAGGCACCATGTATAGTTAGATAGTTAGCCAGTTTAATGCACTATGACTGTCCTTTTTGTACACAACGAGATGATAAGGCAGAAAAAGGGGGTTAAGGGTGATATCCGTTGTTGATGTTCGTTAGTTGTAGTTATTTGCCGTATTTACAGAGAAAAGAAGGGGATCCATCTAGGGCTTTCCAAAATAGGCTATTTAAGTGAGTGCATGGTCCGGGAGCGGAAATAGCTAACAACGAAATGTCATGTAAATGTTGGGAAAAGACCCTCTTGAATGAGTTTGAAGTGCACTACAATACCCAAGGTTCGTGTTCCAAGAAATATGAGAGAGAAAGAATGTAATGATGATATCTATTGAGTTCACAATGCAGGGTTTGTTGATACACATATGCTTTTGCTACAAACTCTCGTTTAAATTGTTATTATCGCAATGCAAGAGAATTTAAGAATGCTACCAACTCATGAAGTCTAGTTAGCTAGCCTAGTATTCTTAAGTGCTGTGCAGAAAAACCTATGAATTACAAATAACTCTAACTCTACAATTTGAATTCACATGTAAGTTCAGAAGTTTTAATCATTAGTATGGTTCGAAGCCGACCCTTAAAATCTACTAACGAAGTAAAAATGCAAAATAATTTATTTTTAATTGTAATAACTTGGTTGGCATGTTTTATCAAAAGTGGCTCTAGTGACCTTCCATTTCAAGTGGTCATTTTCCTAAGTGTATGTAACTTCGGAGCTCCATTTTCGTTCCCTTCAGGACGCAAGATTAGAAGCAAAGTTTAGTTGCAAGATTAGTTTGAATAACTCACAATATATGCATGGAGTCAGCCAACTCATTTACTAACTAACTAACCGAGCTAACTACTGCATAAGAATTCCTTGGAGTTGAAGAAAAGGGTTCTCAGAAAACATGGTACACTACTAAAATAGACATGGAGGCCATGTAAGGGGAAACCTATATATAACATTCATTGTGGGAACTTACTGGATAAAATTTAAGCTCTCATTTATACATGTATGTACATTATATGTGGGCTCTAGCTGTTGAAATTTTTTCCTTCCCAACACCGATAATAAAATGAGCTGATACTTTTATTACTTTTACTCACTTCACTTGCATATCATTTTTTCACCGTGAGTCATAATATATAGAGCGACAAAAGTGAAGCGATTGTGAGAAGCAAATAAAAAATTGTGGCTCCAATAATATGAAACCATTTCTCATGGATTCAAATTTGTCACTTTTCCTTATGCAATGCAAATAAATAGGAAAAAAAAATCACAACCTTTATCCATTGAACTTTCCGTCTCCATTTATACATTTTTTCCATAGCGAATGAATTGAGCCCATTTAAATTTATTATACATACATACTCTAAATTTCACGCCCATTGGTTGATTACAAATTATTTAAGTGAATGAACTATTCCGATATATTAAATATTGAGCGTGCATATATCCAAATCATTTGAATTAGTTAATTCACATTCTTTTTCTCCGCATACATAATTCTCATTCATTTCAGGATGTTCCTAATGTGAACAAACTAATCAGGGATTTCAACTGTAAGCTCAAGTCATTCATTTTGCTCTCATTGAAAAGGGGAAAAAGTGTCATTCTTTGATTCCTTCATTTCTCATTTGCTCACTCACAGCAATACTATACCAACTGAACGAATCCTTGCTGCATAAATATACTTGAAAAGTACATCCCATGCTCACACAGATAAAAATAATGATGGGAGGAAAGTTAATGTAGTTAGTTAGTTAGTTAGTTAGTTACTGATAAACTTGTAGGCCTCCCCATGAGACGATGATCATTATTATTACCAGGGCAAAACAAGTGGTTGCATAGAGAAACATTTATGAAATAATCACGATGATTACAGTTTTTGGTGATGTTTTAATGTGCCCATGAAAGGAGCACACTGCATACATGAACATAGTAGTAATGTGTGTATATGAAATGGTTTTTCTTCCTACAATGCTTTATTAGCAGAACTAGCAACTTTTTTTGTGTATCGGGCTCAGGATCAGAGCATTCTTTTTTTCAAAAGGAGTTACAACAAGAAACCATGAGCGAACATATCAAATAAAGATGAATGAATGCTGTTGATGAAAGCTGAGCAGTTTATTAGTAAAGGGTAGTTAACCTTTGTTTTATTTAGAGTCCACTTACTGTTGTAGTTAGTTATATAGCTAATATTCAACGTGGAGTCAGAAAATGCAAACTTGAGGCATTAAAAATATATCTTATGATATCACTCTACCTTCTTTCTTTACGTTCCACACAGTTGTTAGTGATAATGATGGGAACACAGAGGTACAACAATCATCCATAGTATGTGAATCAACGCCATTTTGTTGGCTATGAAAAATGCTATTAATATTAGTTAGTTAGTAGATAACTACAACAGGCAACAGAGTTGGCTCCATCCGTAGCATTCAGACTCTGTGTCAAAAATCCGTGCTTTTATTAAGCTTGATGTAATGTAGTGTGCTCCTACAAAATATTTTTAAAGCAATCCTGTCTTTTATACATGAGTAAAAAAGTAGGAAGATCACAGAAATGAGCCGGGGACAAGCCAAGAAACCAATACAGCTGGGCCCACTTGTCTTTTATTAGCTGAATTCACTCTTAGTTAGGGATAAAACTTAAAACTTAGAAACTTTTCAATATTTCTCTAATTTTCTGATGCATGGCAAGTTTTTAGTGTGCGATAAACTGATGTAAAGGAAGTTACAGAAAGAATTTAAGTCCGATGAAATTGTATCGTTTAATGTTGAGAAAGTTTGGCTAAAAGGTGTTACAGGCGATAATAGGGTTAAAGCTGGCACAGTTTATACAACAAAGTTTGACTACTCCCAAAAAGATTGGATGGTACATCGCTCAAGAGGATTGTTTGATTTAAACAGTTGGACTCGCGCTATGAACGTATTTAAGGAAGACTCTTTAGGTAAAAGATTGCCACCCCATCAAGTTACAGAAGAATTTTAAAAAAATTTTGGGATCCAATCAACTTCTTGGGTAGGCTTTGGAAAACGACTACAACTCTCCGGATTTGGATTCTAATCAAATAATGAATAACTGACTGACTTGCAAACAATTTATCATTGCTCGGATTCCTAAAATATTTTTAATCCTACTCCCATGTCCTTAAGGGACATGCATTATATACATTTTGAAGAAGTCATCCAAGATGGAGCGCATTATGCTGCCACTGAAATCTGATCCCGAAATCTCTGAAACGTACAATCTATATAATTTACAATTAGATATCATAATTGGAAACAAATGCTTTTGTGAAAAATAATATTTATTTTCAGTATTCGGAAGTCTACAATAAAAAATTAAAAAAATCCGTTCAAAGTGGAAAATTTTCACCCCAAAGTTCTAGCTACCAAATTTGCATATGTATTTCCTAGAAATCGACCAATCCGTTCACAAACACATATATGTGAATTAGAAATGGACCGGTTTGGTTGAATGGTCATTTGCTGAATTTTGTTAGCACATTAACAATGAAAATATAATCATTGCCAAATATTTTTGAACTAAGCTTGTTCTATTCTAATTCCTAATCCGTGCACGTACACACATAGACCAATATAGATACAACGATGGTGTATTTGCTCCAAAGGCAGCAGTAAATCTGAAATTACAGGAGCCCAAACCATTATTTTACAACAAAAAAGCTCACCATAGGCCATAGGAAAAAGAATCCTTAATGCTAAATGCCTTCCTACGTGTGCAAAAAAACGTACAGTAATACATCATTACTAGACCCTATCATAAGCAGCATTACAAACTAACTAGACAATGAACTATTACAGGGAGCTGAAGCTGTACAAACACTTATATTACACAGGGCTAAAAATCTCCACCGGAAATGTTAAATTGCACTAAACCCAATCACATACATACATAAAAATCCGTCTTAATAAAGTGAGTTATCTGCTCATGTTCTTTTTTTCCCTCTCTTTTTCACTGTACGTATCAGCACACATATTAATACAATAAGATGGGAGCAATATTATTGTGTGCAACAAGTGAGCACCAGTGCATGCACTTTTTGATGCATCCTAACTAAGTAGGTGCTCATTTAAGTTCCATAATCAACTCAAGCTACAAAGAAGAGGATTTAAGGTTGGGCGGCGGCAGGAAGCATTTTTATCTCCTATCAAGTCCTTGCTTTTTTTTCACTCTCTCATTCTTATACTCACTCAATAGTACGCACACTACGTAAGTAACTAACTAAAAGTACGTAAGTAACCATGATAATCTGGAACTGTGAACAGCTCAAAAAAAGTTCAAATGCGAGTGCGAGTCCAGGATTTTTTTTCTACCAAATGAGTGAGGCCATGGAAATAATAGTTATCAACTAAGTAAGTAACCCAAAGAACTAATAGTACTGTACATACGTTACAATTGTACAGAGAGAGAGAGGGGAAAAACACCCTAACCCTAATAGATAGTTAGAGTGAGAGCATGGGAAAAAAAGTGAGGAAAAATTATCATTGTCCAGTAGCCATACTTACGAAATGCATGCCTAACTGACTAACTAACTATGATGTGCGCACCAGTTTTTGCTCGTCCTCCCATCATTTTTTCCCGTCTCAAGAGTCATAAAAAACAGACATGGAAAACTAACTAACTCGTCACATCATAAAACCCATGATGGGGGATAATATTACCGTGACTAATACACATATCATTGGACTGATGGGCCAGAATAGTTAATTCCTAATAAATGGTTCATTACTCATATGAGAATATGACTCTTTTGAACCATGCAAAAAAGACATGCCAAAGCTAGTTGTAGTTAAGTCAGCGTAGACATTTTTTAGCCCAAATAGATAATGTTGAATCTTATTTACTGTCGACTAGAAAAAGTATTAGGCTACTTATTAACTAACTACTAACCGAATGAATGGATGGCTCACTCAAACTATAACTACACAATGTGCACTAGTTTCCAAGAAAAACTACCGGATGCATAATGAATGATATGAGTAGGCCCACCACAATGTGCTATTATACTTGTGTGAAGGCTCATAAAAACGCCGTGTTCGGAGAACACTGCAATCTCAGAATTCAAAGCCAAACTAACTGCATTAGGAAACACATAAATGATATGAATGCACCATGCGGGCTAATGGAAAAAAACAGTGCATAAAGGGTTGATGAACATATAAGTTAGTTTTAGTATAGCGGTAGTATTATCCCTTCTATCCTATATACATAATCATAACAAACGCATGTGTTGTTAGTTAGTTGGATTTCCTTGCTATCATTTCATTCGTGGTATAGGATAAGGAAAGTCCAAATTTTAATATGACATTCGGTACATGCAGCAAAATAAATGATTGAATTGAAAATCCCTTGGTTTCGGTCCAATCGAAATCGACTAAGCCAACTAAAAATCTCAATCATTATCATTTATTCTGCTAAACTTTTCCCTTCATTATGTCCATATTTACTAACTAACTAATATATAGTCTGAATGCCTGTAGTGCAGAATTTCGGCTTTTGTATTATTATTTCTTCAACACTCACAACCAACCAGTCAGAATTACATTCCGTTGTTGTTGCATTCATACTAACTAACTAACTAACAAACTCCGTATGATAAAAATTATGTGTAAACAAGTATCGTAAGTTACTAACGAACCAACCAACAAGCATGGGATCCTATAGAAAAAAACAGCAGGCACGTGAGTTGCTAAATTGTAATAAAACTACAGCTTTTTGGAAGCGGCCATTTTTAAGCAATGCCATGCTGCCTTCTTTTTTCACGCAAGGACCACATCATGACAGTCAGTCCGTCAGCCACGCAGTCAACTTTTCTGAAAAGTCAGCTGCTCCTGCAATAGCTACTCACTACTACTATAGTTTTAAAACTAACTGACTAACTATAACTAAACTACGTAACTAACTAACTAGCATCACACATTATTCCCCAACCACGTCAGTCAAATCAACCCTATAGATAGTTAGTTAGGGCTTTTAGCTTTTTCACAATGCACCGCATTCTATATTCTGCATGCATTTTTTTTGCATCCAGAATCCATTTGCCACTTCCAACTTCCACTATAGAAAGCTGCATGGGATATAATTATGAATTATTATACATAAAGAAATAGAAACTCAGATGACATTCCATGAAACGAAAATTTTTGTCACTTTTTATTGTCGCATTGGATTTTCCCATGTGGAAACCAATGCTACCTAAAATTTGACGGCCAAGGTAGCAAACTTAACCTTTACGGTGTGTGTACTAAAGAACTTACTACTCACTACCATGCTTACGCAAGACCATGCGGATTATTACAATGGTGGTAGTAGGAAGGAGCACAGGAACATGATATTGAGAATTTGTGCACACATTTGGCTCCATATAGATATAGATAGTCAGTTAGTCTTATACAATGGTACATATAAGAGGCAAGTTAAAGTAAGCAAGTACAAACTAACCAGTCAACCAAAGTAACTAACTAACTAACTATACCATGAATAAAATTTGGTATGCACCTTTTGACTGTAAAAAAAAGACTACAGCTAAGATATGTCGAGCTACGAGTGAGAGAACCAGAAACGCTGGATTATATTCATTCCTTGTTGGGATGACAAGACAATCTATTATTTCACGTAGCTTTTACGAATCCTGTATAGATATCACATAAATAAGTGACAGGGATTTGACTACTTTTTCCTATTCACTGCCAAAAGAATGCACGCAAGTACAGTAGTAGTGGTAAGTAAATTCGTAACTACTAGACACAAGAGAGAGAAAAGCCATTTTATTGCAAATATGAATAATAATTTTATGTGTGCACACCATATGCCAGAGCCCGAATGTGGTTTTTTTCTGTACGTATTATGTGTGTGTTTTTTTTTGTATGCACACATTGTCACATCTTTAGTTACAGGGACAGGTACCATGATTCTGGGATGATGATTATGATTATAGTTAGTTAGAGCGCTCATTCCATTTCAGATGATAGGATCGAGCAGAGGAGTCTACACTAGCTCCTGTAGTCAACTCAATCCTTTGGTTCTGGTATGGTGACTGTGAATAATAAAGTATGAATTTAAGTAAACTCTTGTCAAAAACAGACATACACAAGTCTGCTACTACGAATAAGTAGGGCCAGTTAGTTAGTTGCAGTCACTCACTAGTACTAGTAGTCTATACTAAATATTATACAACATTCATCTCCCATTAATTTTCTATGTATGATATACGTGTGTATACAACATACAGTTCAGGTAACAAAACAAGCAGCATGGGAAAAAGTACAAAATGAGATATTCCCTGTACTAACTAACTTCATTTACGGGTGCTCCTGTCCTGACTATTTCTAATTGTTCACTACTCTCTCAGTGAGCACAATTTCATTCACAACTTTTTTTCAGCATATCCTGTTTTCAGGGACCATTGTACGGGAAAATGCAATCCAACTAACTATCTAACTAATTTAGTTTAGTTCCATGCGTACTTTTAGCTATCATGAAGCACGGTGTGAAAAACTACACAAATGAGTAAATAAGTGCTCACAGTATTAACTCTTACTAATTACTACTAATAAATAGTGTATTTGTGCGATCCCAGACTACTTTTATTGGCATACTATAGGATAGGAACTAACTGGCAGCCGCACAGTCTAATGGAATCCACCAAAATGGACTCTCATTATAATGATGAAGATTCTCCGGTGATTAGGATCAGCTACGGTACCCAGAAAGAAGTTAGTTCGTTACAAGTGGAAGACGTGCCGTTTTCCCTTCATTCATACTTGTAGCTCTAGCTATAGCCGCAATATTATTTTATTATTATGTTACAAAAAGTCCTGGGATCCATCAAGATTGAAAAGGAGCCGAGCAAGGGAAATAATATAATGGGAAACGAACCACTACTAACTAACTAACTGACTAACCACCACCACTGACGGACGGATTACTCTTATTCACATCTATAGCCCTGGTACTTTAGCAACCAACAATAGTTGAGCTACAAGCTCCCTCTGTCTTGGTATAATGAGCACATAACAGGAAGGAGACTCAGTCAGTCAGACACGAGGAATTTTTACTATGCTTTACAACTAACTAACTACAATCCTTCTTTGGCTCATTCACATTTGATGCGGCATGGCGAACATGGGTTTGTCTTCCACATCTTGAAAATAGTACACTTGTACCGGTATAACATACTAACTACAGTACATTTTTTTCATCAGCTCGATTCAAAACCTATACAAACTATACTACAGAATCCTAAATCTATGAGAGTGAATATCCGATAAACTAACTAACTAACTGCTTGCTAAACACTGGCAACATTAACTAACCATAGGTAGTAGTTAGTTCACAACTATACCTAAACTTTATAGTATACCAATGGATGGTCATCCTCATCGTCATTATTATTTCATTTTCCCGTGGTATATTATTTGCTGAGAAGGAGACTCTGACTCGAGGAGACCAGCTAATACAATTATGAGCCCACCTGTTGCAAAGTGCATTCACACAGCTTGTATAGCTCGCGGTCTCCACAGGAGCTCTTTTTTCTTCAGCTCCCATCAGTCCCATCCAATCCACCAACTTGCTACTATATATAAGTTACCGTACACAAGAAGAAGTATAAAAAATACACGTCCCCACGTCTTCTTCTTCCTAACTAACTAACTAACTAACTAACCAATAGCTCTGAGTCTGAACAACAAAGCAACTAACTATATCTCCTCGCTGCTGCTACCACCATCAACAACCAAGGAGTAACACCAAAAATAATCTGCCGCACAATGACATCATTCGCCAAAGAATGTATGATGCGAAAGCAGATTCCCAAATAAGTGGTCCTCTCTGTCTAACTAACTAACTATCTTGTGCATTCATCGCTCTCTCCATCTTTAGTTACTCACTCACTTACTTGCTAACTAATGGAGTCCAATGGTTCCTACGATTAGTTAGTTGGATGCAGCACCATTCAATCCATACGTTCTTCGGACTGCAGCTAGCCGCTGCCAAGAAAAAAAAACTAACTACAATGCATCATTACCAGCTAACTCACTCACTCACTCAGTCAGTCAGTAACTCCAACTCGTACTCACCAACTTACTGTTACGTAGGAAGATAGAATTCACTCATCATCATTCCATCATACACACTAGCTTAGAGTGCATTCCACTAACTAACTAACTAACTATAGTTAGCGCAAACTTAATTCTTGGGGAATGCAAGTCTGTAGGACGATCAAGATTTGCCAAAAAGATATCACCTCTCTTCTCTGCTCACCATGTAACAAACTAAAAGTACAAAGATGCGGCTGACTGGCTAACCGAAGCTGACCACAACTTGCTCACACTAACACATAAAATCCCACATGCTAACTAGTTTGTTAGGTAGGTATATGTCTGAGAACGGGAAAAAATATGCCGCCGATAAATCTACTAACTCCACTATTAACTGCATAACCATAATTATAACTACTATTGACCCCTTACTTACTAGCCAACAATATTCTCTTCTCTGACTTTGCCAAATCAAAGGATGTTGTGAGTTGTAACTAACTATAACTAACTGACTCATTACGATAAAAAAAAATACTCATCATGCGATATGCTGCTTCCCACACGGAAATGTAGGTAAATCACAACTAACTATGTACCCATCAAACCACATCATGGTTTGTCTTGTTCCTTGAGCACACAATGCAAACTCACCGTGTTACCGTAACATATAGTAGAGAGGCCCCTGTCAGCTCTCATTTCTGTATCATTACTACTTACTTACTCCTACGACTGGCAACTGAAATCCTCTGCTCCTGCCTTCCTCAGGTGGTCAGTTAGTAGTAGTCAGTCACTCTCAGACAGTCAGTATATGTCATCACTACTGCTCCACACTCACTCATGATATACACGAACCAAACACTCAACCATGCATAATTATCATCATAATCTTACTTCACTTACTACCTTCTCCAAGATGCAAAAAAAAACTCACCGACTTGTCTTCTTCTTCAGCACAGACTGGCTACCCACAGAGGTAAGCAAATTAACACCGCACCACGTAGCCAACTAGTTGATAGAACCCTGACAAAATCAGCTTTCACAATGATCTCAGAGGAGAAAAATCACTCTGGAAAATCATTGTGAAGACTGGAGTCGTCAGCGGTTTCTGTTGTCACACAAACTCTCACAATAATATTCAGTCAATCTTGCTCCAGCAGTTATAGCCAACCAGCCAGTCTTTTTCCACAGGCTTAGTTAGTTAGCATGTCATATGTACCTCGTACACAGCTCCAGCCATCATGGTGGTTGGTGACGATCCATGCAATGCACCACCACCACACAAACTAACAAAGGGGTTGGCCAATGTTTGCACTTCCTCAAAAAAATCCACGTACCAGTCTCACATGTTGGTTCGTTCCTCCAGCAGCGTATCATCATATATATGTGTTAAAAAAACTGGCTCTATTCTCTGTTGCTAAAATCCTGGATGAACAGATGGGCAATCGTTACTTTTTTCCTCTTCTATCTAACCAACCAACTAACTACAGCTTGTCATCATATAATCCTGTCCCTATGAGAGTTCGATTGCTACAGAGACAAGAACACATACATTATTAGTCCCATAGTTAGTTAGTTAGTTAGTTACCACAGTTTTATGCAATCCCAACTAACTAACTAACTGAGTGAAACACACCAATCCTACCAGCGACGGCATACAAGGTACGCAACAGGCAGCCTCTCCAAGTTAGTTAAGAAGACAGGAGGACCAACATAATAAAATGCCACATGTAGACATGTACAACACTCTTCCTCCACCAACTACTATACATATATTGCGACTATGCACAACACAAACACACACAGACTCCACACACCAATAATAATAAGCCAACTAAACTCGTACAATAAATGCCAGTTACTTACTTACTGGCTCCTACAGACTAGTTAGTTAGTTACTACAACTCCTTCTTGCAATATGTTTAGTTCACAGAGCCAACCTATACAGCACACCAACACTTTAGCATATAGCGAAATGTACAACATCATGTGTAAAAAAAAAACATGTACGGCCAGCAAGTTGACTGAACCCCTCCCGCACGTGTTATGTATGGAACTGGCACCACCATATCATATAATAAAAAGAAGCAACACCTTCCAACAACCTACTACTACTTTACTACTACAACTACTACACTAGGGATCACAGCCAAAGCTGCTAAAAGCAAGCAACTTGAACTCAAATTGCTCATCCCATGTCTGCTGCTCCTCTGTCTCTCCATCTCTCTTGTCTTCTCTATGCATTTTCCCATTAGTTGGTTAGTGCACAACCAACTCTTTTTTCCCTATCTAACTATAACTGAGAGTGCCTGGCATGCCAAAGGAACAGACATAGCACACTAACTACAACTACTACAGTACATGGTAGTTAGTTCATGCTGCAATGCTTAAGATCATACTGAGTTTTCGTTAACTAACCAAAAACTACTATTCCTATACATATGATGATGAACAAAGTAGCCAACCAAGTTATAAGTAATCGTCGTAGACTTTTTCTTTTCACCGCACCAATAGTACTACTACAACTAGTAGTGGTAGTTTAGTTAGTTAGCAATAGTACTACCCACCTACATAAGGTAATATATATATACATATAGGTACGAGGAGACCAACTAACTAACTAAAGAGTGCATAATACTGCTAGCTAAAAAAAAACTAACTGACTACTTACTACTACAACGCTTAAGTTTAGCTCCCTGAATCATTACATTCAAACCACTACTACTATTTACTGTGGAAAATAGGCAAACTCTTTTTATACACTGTCGTCGTAATGAAAAAATGCACATACACAAAGTAAGCCAGACATGGTTACATACAAACTAACTAACTCGACTACAATGCTATCACTATTTAGGATGAAAGTCAAGTTGGCGAATTATTCTTCATCTTTGACTATCATCATCATCATAATCGCTAGATCAACCCTTTTGCTGTTTTCTCTCATCTATATTCCCTGCATAATACATTTTTTTATCACTCCCCTGTCTGACTGCCTGCCTGTATGATGTGTATGTACTGTGAATGCATGCACAAGTAGGTGGCCACCTCACCCACTATATATATACATGGCCGGACTAACTAACTAACTAACTAAGCCACCACATGAATTCACCACCCCTTGACATAGATGCACATTCCATTCTGCCATCTTTTACTAACTGGAGGGGTCAATGCGAACATAAAAGAATTATATGTCTCTCTCTCTCTCTCTCTGTAGTTACTGTGTTGTATTATTATGCCTCTTCTGTTCAGAGTTGAATTCACAATAATTGTATTAACTCTCTGGATTCCTTTTGTGAACTAGCCTAGTTTGCTCCACTTGTTCACCCATCATCATCATATCATACAGTTTTACTGTCCATTCAAATAAAATTTATCGCCTCAACAAGCGGATCTTCTCGGCCACCACGATAACCCAAGGGGGAACAAATCATAAAATGACTAAATGATTGAAAACACATCCTGTTTCCCATTTTAACAATCCCTGCTCACGTCATTCTTCTAACCAAACTCACAAGACCGCACAACACATCGGTATAGATATTTATATTCTCCTTCTGGACTCGCTTTTTTTTCTTTCTTTCGAATCATGTGAAAAAGGAACGAATCATCATTATGGGCTTTTAGCATGAACAGTGTACTGACTGACTGAGAGCTCACAAATAAATCTGCATGCTTTCGGATTTACAACCATCCCTAGCCTCATCCTCACGACAGACTACTATACTAGTGCACGCCAAATGTACAAATATTGATGACGATACTAAAACTGGTGGCTGACGTGGGATTCGCATTTGCCTACTACTTTCCATACTAACTACGCAAATCAAGTGTGACAGTTGCTGAGCAACAGGTCATGTGGTGCTCGAGATACCACATGAAATCATGATCATCATTCTCAGCCAACCAATTTATGCTCAAATCAGTATCATTCCTGTACGTTTCATAATAAAATGCAGTAGTTTTTTTCGCTAAGTTACCTGACATTGGTTATTTCTTCGTCACCAAAATGTAAACAAACTTTTTTCAGTCACAAATTTTTTGAAAGTCGAAAAAAATTGGAATTCAATTATTACTACCATAATATTTAACTGACGTAGTGATTTAATTTCCTTCTAAAAACGACCATTTATCGGGGGTAGCCGAATAACATGCGGCAACTTTTTTATTTTGCAAAGTACGGCAGTATTCAACGGGAAACAACTCCAATAATCAAGTCAAACTAACCAACCATATACAAATAAGTACAAACCTTGCACCAATCAAGATCATGTTACAAAGTACACGTCCCAGTAAAAAAAGCAGACATTCTCCTCAAAGTCCACAAATCATTCCGAGCCACCAAAAATCCAAGAAAAAATCAGAACGAAAAGAACTGACACCACCAGGTTTTTTACAATCCCAAAAACTGGAAATACAATCCAACAATTCGGCTTAGTAGTCCAAATCACTAACTCTGAATGTTGGAATCACATTCTACACTAACTATAACTAACGTAAACTAGAAATCTGAACATTTTTCGATACCGGTAGATAGTTAAAACGCACAGTTCCACTGACTCGCATCAAAATTAAGAAAAACTATTCAAAACTTCCTTTGTGAACTAATCAAAATTGTAGTCAGTCATGACTAACTTACTGACTAACTTGTAGACACAGTTTCAATCAGTACGAAAATGAGCAGCTAAACGATTTACAGTAGTAGTAAGTTAGTGAAGGCATGACAAGATGTTCCATTAGTTTCTCCTCCTTGGACACTACTAGAGAGAACACACAGCCTTCCTGCTGTCTGACTGACTAACTACATTCTGCAATACGTAGAGAGTTTTCAAAATGCTAAACCAGTCGTCCTCTCTCCCTACCCAACTAACTGACTGACTAAAATATAATGCTGGCCACATGTACACTGTGCCAGAGAACATCTATCTGGTATGTTCTGTGCATGCACTATGTACTGCATATCCCTTACACTGACTGACGGATGGCAGACCCACAAGAACACTACTAGAGCTAACAACAGAAACAGACGAGTAACTACATGCCTAAACACACATTAGCACATACAGAGTGTGTGAGAGAGAGAAAAGAATGGATGGATATGATAGATAAATATTGGTTCCCTTATTCTTTTCCACCATTCCCACATAGTTAGTTACTGGTCCGTCTGACTATACGGTGGTATACATCTGCACAGCAAATGGCTATAAGCGAGTGACTTTTATCCCTCTATATGATAGGGCAAACTAAAACTTACTGACTGACTATCCATCTCTTTAGCTAGTTAGTTAGATACTGGCACATTACCTTGTCTATATGAGCAGGGCAGGAGCAACAGTTTTAACTTCTAAAGATTTTCAAGTAATGCCGCATATCAGACTCATCGAAATGCATGCATGCACCATATTAGACAGAAAACTTGAGACAGACTACTACTAACTATATAGTAATATTATGCGTGTATATGCAACATATATAAAGAGCCCCGAGCAAAACGAACATCAGCTAGTCCGAAGTATGTATGATAATGGAAGAGCATCTTCCACCAAAAGGTATGTAAAATTCCTAAGCTCTGCGAGAGACAAGTACAAGTTTGCTCTTTTAAATTTTCCACCATATAGGCATGCATTCATTCTTTTTGGACTAGGAAGGAAAAGCTGTACTAGCTTATGCTCTCGCCAGCCGTGCGACGAATGCATAAAAATGTACTGCTGAACTCTTAAAGCAAGTTAGTAAGTAACTAACTATGGCTGACTAGCTAACTAGCCAACTAACTACGATATTCCTTAACCCGAGATTACTATAACTTGTAGTATATCCACGAAACCCAGGCTTCTCATGTTGGCCACATTCCAGTCTTTTTTATACTCGCCTCTCTTTCCCTTCTTCAAATCACCGCTCTCACACACACAAACGCATACATTAACTAACTTACACAATCTGCACTCTATAGTCAGTCAGCAAGTAGCTCTCACACTCAGTCAGTAACTATAACCAACTATATTACCAGCGATTCCAATAAGCTTAAATCTAAAGTATATGTATATCTTTAGAAAAACAATTCAAGCCTGAATACCAAAAGTATTGAAAACTGCTGCAAACCCCAGTCAAACCAAATAACAATACTTACTAACATACTACCACAAGCTTCACTTGTATAGTTAAATGACGACCGTCATGTATTATGAAACATCCATGCGCAAAGAGTGACTGACTGAACAACTCTATGACAAAATAGTTCGACTGATTCTCACACGATTATTATTATGAGGAGATGATGATCTTCATCTTACATGCATTGCCAAAGCCCTAGAAAATGAGTCTACAGAGACATGTTGTACACATTTATTCTACCAATTTGCTAAACTACTAGAAACCAATAGTTACTAACTAAGCATGTACGGTGTGGAATATATGGATTCCACATTTGTCTATAGTAAGCTAAACCAGATAACCTCACAAACAGTGCAACTAACTAACTCAAAGTTAGTTGATCATTCTGATGATAACTAACAACTGTATTAGACTGACTGACTGAAGTCATCATCATCATCAGAGAGAGGCAAGATTAGATTTGATAGGAAAACATATCCTCATGATGATCATCATCATGATGCGAACATAATGCAATCTTATAAATTCACTAATTTTTTCATCTTCACATTCCTGTGCAGGCATGCACTTTCTCACTACTGGTATCACAGCACTGCACACCGTTTGTATTATCTATTTGTATGCAGCTGGCAGCACAATGCAGTCGAGTAATGAAGAAGTAGTCTCAGCGATGAAGACAAAAAAAAATATCATGAATATCTTGCAAAGTTTCTCTAGTTGAACGCCAGCTCACGTACTAAAACTACAAGGGAAGATATATACAAGAAGAAGAAGCAACAAGTAGGAAAAAAATTGAGCAGGCATGGCCATATTAATCATTGGGAGCTCTTGGTACCAGTAGTGCATGTATACTGGCTACAAAAACTAGAGACACTAGAACGAACTTTTAAATTCCTTTTATATTCTACTACTTTTCATGTGCACCATAGGAATGGGAACCGGAGACAGACAAACTCAACTTATTACCGATGACAGTAGAAAAGAGTGGAATAAGGTCACAATCGGAACAACAAAAGTATTTCACACTTTTTTTGTAATGAACTGTGAATTCACAAACGTATAGTGTGACACAGCCACCCAAGGATGTACAAAAAGATAAAGGATGAAGAATGCTCAAATCACACATAGATAAATAATAAACGCTTATGTATCATACTTTGTGCGCACATGCAGTGTGATACAAAACTCAAGTTGGAATTCCTTCCCCTATTTTTTTCATCCTCACAGATTAGAAAGGAATGAGTTTTTGCCACTATTTGGCACAAAAAGGACAAAAGCAACCAGAACAATGATGATAACTATAAAAAAAGAGAATTCACATCGAGTGAGTGAGATGCCGCAACTTTTTCTTTGATACCAACAATGCACACACCAGCTTTGGGAAAAACGAACCAGCTTTCGACCATTCAAAATATGACTATATAGGCTAGCTAATGAAAAGGAGGCTGTGCAAAGGATGCATGTCGCATTTGTACCTTCATTTTTTTACATAATGCCAGACTAGTATGTAGGTGTTCTCGTCCCTCACTCACTGACTTTTAAATAAATGTGGTGAACAAATTCCCAGTACTGAATAGGATCAAAAACCTGAGACAAAAAAATACTCCCAGACGATAATACATTAGCTAACCAACTAGCTACGCAAGAAATAGTACCTAAAATACCAGCCAAAGTGAAAATCCAATGTTTCACAAAAATTCCGTCATGATGTAACCAGCTAACCAACTATAGAAACAGCTCTGGGTCCCAGACCTATTTACTCAATACATTTGCAACATTCATAACTCATCATGACGATTAAGAAACTACTAACTCTTTAAACCCTGTATAATTCCTTCAAAAAATTCTCCCGTCCCTCGCCATACAGACCAACTAACTACAAAAGAGCAGAAAAAACCAACAACACAAAACCCTGGTACATGCCTAACCAGCTAAACGCAATCTTATGTTACAGGGGGGTTCAAATAAATGGGAAAACTACTGAAGGTTAAAATGGGCAAACTTAAGAATGAAGATACAAGTTCGTAGTACACACTACTACACGCAACGTTTCATCATTTATATTTTTCACTCCCGTATTTTACAACTCTGGTTGTATGCAACATAAAATTACTTTGGTATCCACTATACTGCATACATGTACCATGCGAATCCTCCTGAGCGGAATCTATTCAACAACAGACATAGGGGATCCCTTTTTCTCTCTCTCTCTCTTGGCTCTAGAAAAACTTCCATTCTCAAGCATGCAAACCTTTCAAACCATTATGAACAACATAGAGGTGTACATGTGCATTCATTTGGGGGGATGATCATCATCACCATCAGGATGATGGTGAATGTTAGTTGCACTGCACAAAGAATGCAATGCCAACCAGTTCTTTTGGTCCATGTCGTGTAGCCAACTTAACTAACTAACTCCACAGTTTTTCCCTGCTGTCTGAAGTATGCAATAGTACGTGAGTGCATGCCGTCAGCCAAAGAGTTGAATGCCCTCAAAGCTGATGGAGTGAAGAGAGCAGCGCAGCTAATAAGTTTCTCTGCCGTTTCAGCAACCAACTCAACGTGTCCAGTTTGAGACGAGGACCATTTTCCAACGTACAACATATGCAATACACTTTCCTATACCATCCTTTTTATATAACCAGTGAAAGTGCCCGTTCTACGAACGGATGGAATCTAGACTAACTAAGACAAATATTTTGGCGTGTTAATACAGGGTGACAATTTAAGAATGCACGCCTTGGTTACGGTGTATCATGTGAACAAACAATTATAGACTTAAGGTCAGGTCATCAAAATGATGTCAGTAATACAAGTATTCCGTCGGTTATTTCAGTT
>Ga0210040_10003425_pt1 | contig 21432 bp, 12 predicted proteins | sample CryGeyCG12114_NA_FD_185462 | JGI IMG/M metagenome (GOLD analysis project Ga0210040, IMG submission 185462) | Groundwater microbial communities from aquifer - Crystal Geyser CG19_WC_8/21/14_NA (SPAdes) (version 2) | ecosystem: Environmental > Aquatic > Deep subsurface > Groundwater | place: USA...
TATTATTTTTGTGCAAATAAGTCAAAAAGTCTGTCGTTTGCAACTTTTTGTTAGTAATATAACCTGAATCGCCTGAATGTTTCGTATTCTGTAGAGACAATATGCGGTCCGAACCGCTTAGTTCTGACACAGCTTTAGAACCATGCAAAGTTCTGATGTTAGCAAATGCAGGAAAGCATTTTTTTTTCTTTTTTACGTCGTTGACAATTTGATTAGAAATATCGTCCCGCTTCACAACAACGGGTTCTAAAACGTTGGACTTCAAATAGTCCAACGTAGCCTCGTGAAGACAAGATTGTCGATTCGAACTGGAAAGCAAGTTATAATATGGCCACAATTTAAAGCTATGTTGAAGCTCAACAGGAGAGTGATCAATGCTATCAGACCAACTTTTGTATTTCACCACATCCATATTGTTAACTTCAACAGCATGCAAGTTCCCACCCTGAACATGATATTTCTGATCAATTAAACCCAAGGAATTTAAAGCTTGTGAACAACTACTCGTTCCTGCACTTCCTGCTCCCATGAATTTGCCATACATTCCGCTTACCTCAAGCTCTACATTTTTTGTGACACCTTTCGTGTACTTAACCTTATCTATGGTGCAATCAAATTGAATTGCTCCACCTAAAAACTGCTCTGATATTAAATGGGTTCCCCATTTACCAAAAAATATGTTAAACTTTTGCTGGGTCTTTTCAGAATACTCCGTCGGTAAGTTGTTTACGTCCTGTAAAAATACTGCACTGATGTCAGGATTGTTCAAGTTTAGTCGAGCCACGCCACAAATATTTTCATGCAAAACACTAACAGTCACATGCGATTGTTTAAGTGCTTGATTGTCAACCCAGCGTCCTTTAGAGCTACATTGAACAATCAGTGGAACACCTCCTTCAATCCCATAGGTTTCCTTTCTTTGTTGCTCATATTCTTTTTTGCTTTCGAAAACAATACTCCGAAAGCCACTTGTTTTTAGTGGGTACAAACCCACATTTTTTGGCACCTTAAACTCGAATTGGCCTAATTGCTTGTCTTCAAACTCTTCTGAACCGTTTAATGCACTTAAAGGTTTAATGGTTTCTGTCACAGGGCAATAGCCACAAGCTAGCAGTGGAAAATTAACCAAACGCGTCGTTATACATGTTCCTATTCCAATTTGCCCTAGTATGTTTTCTGCAGCCTGTAGATCATTTTGTGATACGGAAGGGGTAAATGGTATCTCCTTTGGCAACTTTTTTTTTTCAGGGCACTTACTATGAAAATACCAACCACATAAAAGTTGGGCAAGAAAATCTTCATTGGCTTTAAAAATATGGACCATGCTGTCAATTAGGTTTTTATGCGAGTATTCATTATTTGGCAACAAATAAAAGTCAGAACCGTCTGGCTTCTCCAAATCATAACCTTCTGGATCATTTTCAATGAAAACAACTTCCACTGAGCATAAAGCCAAATGTTTTTTAACCTGACGTGCTAGGATTTCTGACATTTCCTTAACTGTTGCGGCATATCGTTTTTTGGGAATTGACATGGCATGAGTAACTACTACCAGGAAATTTGGTTTTTCCCTATCTACAATATCATACCGGTTTATTGTCTTGAGAGCAACTGCAAGATCAGAATCCGGTCCTTCAATCCTTTTGTCAGTAGAGGGTATTGTGAAAATTACCAAGTTTGGGTAAACTCGACTCCTTATGTAAGAGTCCAGACCAGGGTTGTCCATTTTTCTGGCTTGCATTCCGATATGTTTTTCCCTGAACTCAGTAATAGTGGTAAAATTCTTGGCCTCTTTGCTAGCATCTACATCCTTTATCCCGGGCACGTCAACAAAGGATAAGTAGCCTTGGATAGGTGGCTCTTCGGCTTTCACTAGAAGAGACTGCTGAAATTCAGAGACCCCTTGTGTTTGGGATGTCGTTCGTGATGTTTTGCACACTTCAGCTCCAAAAAGTTGGTTGATCGTGGAGGACTTCCCTACCCCAGTTTTCCCAAGTAGCACGATCATACAAGTGTCCAAAGGCCGTCCATTTCTCAGGTTTTGCCCAGCATACTTCAAAAGCTGTCGTTTTTTTGGGTCCTTGGAATGCCCGGATCGAAATATTTTTTGCCATTCTTGAGCCGGTAGTAGAGAAAAAAAGTTCAGTAGTTGTTTTTGGCAGCTTTACCTGGAATTTTATGTTAATAAACACAGTGATTATTTTTAAAGTAATAATCTGTTTTACAGGGGAGGGAAGAAAGCCTTTTCAACGTTTAATACTGTAATGCAGTTGCTGGAAATTAAAACAAAAATTGCGTCATATTATTTTCCTACTACTTCTTACTAAGAGCTTATAGCATACATTTATCACGACCTCCATGACGTAATTATTTTATTTTTCATGATTTCTGATTTTGAACATGTATAGCTCGTTTTGCTCTCAAAAATAGGATTTTTCTGAGATTTTTATTTAATAAAACAGCAAAAATAATGCTCCATTCATCAACTGAGTAAATAAACTACTTGCATAACAGATACTGCTTAACTTTAGTTAGTAAAACTGAATTACTGAATAAATATGCTTTTTAAACTGTGACCTTGCTGTGAGCAAACGACAGTTGGATTTTGCCCATGAGCCAACTTATTCTTAAGCTTGACCTAGGTAAGATCCAGAAAATTTCTTTAAGGTCCAATTACTCTTTCGAGAGTTATCGTCTTTCCATAAAAGTAGATTACTATGTATAACTCTTTCATAGAACAGAAGGAGAAGGACAAATGATATAGTAAGGGTACACCCGATGCCGTGTAAAGTCGTACATTTCTACGTGCGTAAATCACCCAGCCAATCAGATCAGTAGGGAGAAGTTGGAAGTCTGCTCTGATTGGCTGGGAGATTTACGCACGTAAAAATGTACGACTTTACACAGCATCGGGTGTACCCCTAGTGTGTCCATAATGGATCATACTCCTGCAACTTAATAATTGACAAACTAAACTCACCTTGTCAGATCCTGTACCTCTTGAAGCCATATTTCCAAAAAAATATAACAAGCAAAAGAGTCAATAACGGAAGCAAACATCCAATCCAAAAGTTTCCAGAAGCTCCTTTCCTTTTTCAATAGCAAAACAATAATTCATTTACAGTTAATTAAAGTGACTTTTTCGCTAATGGCTACACTTTCAAATTAAATTGATCAATAATTCCTATCGTAGTAACAAGTTAAAGGTACTTTACATTTATCACGGTATTTCATTAATTTGTACATTCTAATAGCTGCATATTTGCTAAAAACCATACCTTTCAATCTTGACCCCAAAAATATCTTGACACCAAAATTTCCAAATTGAAAGCAGTCAGCCAACGATCAAATGAATCCAACAACCAAACGAGTCGTTTTTTTTGAGAGATAAGATCATACAAAAATTCCACAAAATATAGGTTTTAGTTCTTCAATACCTCAATCTCAAATGACACACTTGTTGCCGTTCTTATTCGCTTCATTTTCATACTATTTCTATTATTCACTATTTACTCGTCTCGTTGTCGTTAGTACAGTATGAGTCAATAAAAGTTTTTTTGTTTCTGCGTCGATTCGCGGGTAGTTTATTCCAGCTAATCCAGCACATTCAGCTAGGATTAAATGGATTACCATTACAGCACAAACTTATGCACATCCATGCAACAACATTGCGTAAACCGTTGTAATACGTTTCCAGTGTCGTCTAGTACAATCTAAATGGGGACCAGAGGGTAGTAATGGCTTTTTTTTAATCTCAAGTGGGAGGCATGGTGCGACATTCCATACCATACGATTGTGTATTCGTATGATATGTCATATCGTGAACGACACTCATTTGTTAAGGTTAGGTTACGACCTAAGTTCTTCGTTCTTCTTGCCTGTTTTTGTATTGAAAGATTTATTAATGTGTGAACCAAATCCGTAATTACTGGATACTAGCCTTCCTTTTGGGAAACTTTTTAACCTAGTTAACCTATTTTATTACATAAATTGGGTGATCTCGGACTAATTACTAGTTTAAATTGGAAAACATAGTGTTTTCACACACATTGTCCTAATTTTTGTGTGATGACTTCTGAAACTTAATAGTTGCAAAATGCTTGATAAGCTAGTGTTGGATACATGCATGAAGATTTTCACTAATGGCAATATTCTAGAGATTCTAATGAAAACGCAATTTTTGTTCGTCTTAAAAAATTGGCACATATGAGAAATATCGTACGACATTTCGTAATTATTTCTTAACATTATGCATTATTACTTATTTACTCACTCGTTTTGTATACCAATTTTAGCTTAGGATGATATTGGATGAGTTTTCTTGAACTGACTTAATGTTTTGCACTTTCGTTTCGTGACAAAGTGGTGAAAATTCTGGATAAAATACACACGTTTTCATTTCATACGGATAAAAAAACTGTATTTAATTCTCTCTAGGCTTGCAAAAATAGTTATTTACAGTTCAACCTTAGCAAACTAAAGATAAAGCAAGTTTACAACTAATATTTAAGCTGGGCGGAATATGAAATAACGTCAGCTAGCTCTAGCAAGCTTAACGTGCTTCAAGCTGAATTCTATGTAACTCCTTGCGTAAATTTTTTCTATAGCATAGTCGCCACACCAGCAGAAGAAGTTTGTGAGAGAGAATTGAACTGATAATGACTAATAAATAAAAGCTCTTAAATGTATATTTTGACAGGTACTCTTTAGCTGCAAGCTGCAACTTAACTTTTGAATGTTGAAAAAAACTTCCTTCTCATTCTGCTGCGAATAAGAACCATGCACGATTTGTTTAGACTGACAGCCAAAAAATTACTTAAGAGGTATGTTCATGATTTTCTTTCTTCTGAATTGATGGATTGAAGTTCATCACTGCTTATTAAGTTGCAATTATCATTTGGATGGTACACATATAACTATACTAATCTGCAGTTGCAGCGATTCATTCACTAAAGTAAGCAGCATCATCATTTACAACAGTAGATTCGACATGTTAAAAAACACAAATATTTTAGATGTTTATTAATTTACCTCCACCAAGCACTGCTAAAATCCCTTACGGGTGAACAATCGGATCCAATAAAATGCCTGATCATCTAGCATTTTTCAAGAAGTTAAAACGTTCATCTTCCACTGAAAATATGTATATAGCATATGATAGTACTTTCTGTTTGCATGCATAAATCCGTGTAGCTGGCAGCTGGCCAATGTAAGATGCATGCAATGTCACACAGTTTTGTTGAGCAGCACCAGACTGCAATTTAGGCATAATCTAAAGAAATGGCATAAGTTCTCAACATTGAAACTATGAGTATGAATCAGCAAGATTTGGGAACTTCGTGAGACTTAAGGATGCTTGTCGGATTGGTTCAGTTTTGCAAATTTTGATCCAATAAGCTTATCTGATTGGATCGTACACTGATTCGATCCCAAAACCGAGAAAACTAGTAAAATATTTTTGCAAAACAAGTGAGAAAGTTGAAATTACAAAAAGGAAAAAAGCATGACAAAAGCTTACATTTTATTTGAAATGCAACAATTTCAATATGGAAATAACACACATGATTTTTCACTAGATTTTATTCAAGGTAGCATTGGAAATAATTATAAAGTTTGTCAACACTTCATATGAAAGTATTCTTATATAGTATCTATGATAAAAATGTACAGATAAGAAAATCAAATTATTTCTAGTTGAACAAGATTGAAAAAAATATTGCTTGATTGTTGATTGACAGTGAAAACTATAAGCAATACGTAAATACGTTCTAAACTCGTAGCAAATGATGATGTTCAATTAATTAAATGGCTCAATTTTATTTTCCTTATACAGTGTGCTTAATCTAAATTCGTTAGCAATAATTTTTTAACATTATCTTAAAATATTCACATTACAGTATTACATGCAACAAAATATAGTCAATGTTAATGATTACATTACAACAAATTGTTCCATACCTTCCTTACTTTCATAAGACCTCTAGCATATGCATGTAAGTCATCCCCAGATTGAGCCATCGACTTTTTTTCATTCATACCAAAAACTTTTTTAACTTTGTGCCACAAACGCAAGGGGAACATGGATGTGTGCGCCAACTCAAACGAGTCAACATCAGCATAACAAGAGACAAAGAAACCATCCACAATCAGAGTACCAGATTCTGTGAGCGGCGCATAGTAGCCCAATTGTGTCTCATTCTTAATTGACACCAACTGTGGTGCAGATATGCCCCCATTTTCATTCACATACCACATATGATCCCCCAGCCGCAACGCATCAGCTTTGACGGGCTTTAGTTTACCATGATCTTCTTTGAAAAGCAAATGTTCCCCTGAAATCAGAAGCTTACACCCATTGTCAAAGTAAAGTGCCAGAAATACAGTGTTGTCCATATTATTTTTGTGCAAATAAGTCAAAAAGTCTGTCGTTTGCAACTTTTTGTTAGTAATATAACCTGAATCGCCTGAATGTTTCGTATTCTGTAGAGACAATATGCGGTCCGAACCGCTTAGTTCTGAAACAGCTTTAAAACCATGCAAAGTTCTGATTTTAGCAAATGAAGGAAAGCATTTTGGAGGCTCATTTTTAGCTGAAGTGACCATTTGATTAGCAATGTCGTTCCGGTTCACAGTCACAGGTGCTTGTGCAACACTCGACTTTAAGTAATCTAAAGTGGCCTCATGCAAGGCAGTATGAAGATCCGGTTTGATATCGGAAACCAAATGATAGTAAGGCCACAGCCCTAAATGATGCTCAAGTTCAATAGGACTGGCCTGAATACTTTCACACCAATTGCTGTATTTTGCCGCATCCATATCGCTAACTTCAAGAGCATGCAAATTCCCACCCTGAACATAAATTTGTCGATCAGTTACACCCAATGAATACAATTTTTCAACACGACTCTCTCCCTGTATGCCTGGTGCTGCTCTAAACCCATTATACATTCCTGTTACTTCACTTTTGAGCTGCTGATTAGTTGCGTTCGTGTATCTCCCTTTTTCAATTGTGAAATCGATTTTAATTGCTCCGCCCATGTATTGTTCTATTATAAAATGGGTTCCCCATTTACCAAAAAACAAGTTAAACTTTCCTTGTGTCTCAGAAGAATACACGGCCGGCAAATTATTAACGTCCTGCAAAAAGCTTTTACTGAATTTAGGTTCGTCCAAATTAACCCTTGCCACCCCAGTAATATCTTCGTGCAAGACGCCAATTTTCACATTAGATTGTTTCACTGTCTCATCATCAACCCAGCGTCCTCTGGCCTCACATTGGATAACTAAGGGAATGCGACCTTCAATGCCATACGATAATTTTCTTTGTTCCACGTATTTTTCTTTGCTTTCAAAAACGATGTTATGCAAGTTGCTGCTATTTTTTGGATTTAAACTCACATTACTAGGAACGGTAAATTTGTGGTTCCCCAATTGGCGGTCAACAAGCTCTTGAGAATCTTGGAGAGCGCTCAATGGCTTTGTAACTTCAGTGACTGGACAAAAACCACGCCCTAGCAATGGAAAATTAACTAACGGGGGAATATACTCACCAGCAACAAAACCCATGCCCGCTAATAGTTTGCTTGCAGCTTGAAGGTCTATTTCCGAAGTCGTAGCTTCGAAAGGGATTACCCTAGGTAAAGTACCTTTTTCTGGGCAATCGCTTTTGAAGTACCAGCCACATAAAAGTTGGGAAAGTAGATCCTCATTGCGTTGGAAAATCTTACTCATTTCGTCAATTAAGTTTTTGTGGGAATACTCTTTGTCAGGCAGTAAATAAAAGTCAGAACCCTGTGGTTTTTCCAAACAATAACCTTCTGGATCATTCTCAATAAAAACTATCTCTACTCTGGGCAATCCTAGTAACTTTTTCACCCAGTGTTCTACGATTGCCGAAATTTCTTTCACTCTTGCTGCATATCGCATTACAGGAATAGTCATGGCATGAGTAACTACTACAATGAAATTTGGAAATTCTCTATCTACGATTTCATACCGATTAATAGTTTTCAAGGCGAGTGCAAGATCAGAGTTGGGCCCATCAATCCTTTTGTCAGTAGCGGGCATTGTAAAAATTACCAAGTTGGGGTACACCCGACTCCTCATGTAAGACTGGAAACCAAAGTCAGGTATTTTTCTGGAGGACAAAGACACGTGTTTTTCCCTGAAATCAGTTATGTTTGTAAAATTCTTGGCCTCTCTGTTAGGACCCACATCCTGGATCCCAGGCACGTCAACAAAAGAAAGGTACCCTTTAATGGATGGCTCTTCAGCGGTAACATGAAGTAATTGCTGAAATTCGGAGACTATTTCTGTTTGGGATGTTGTCGCTGATGTCTCGCATACTTCAACTCCAAAGAGCTTATTAATTGTCGTTGATTTTCCTGTACCAGATTTACCGAGCAAGACTATCATACAAGTGTCCAAAGGCCGTCCGCTGCGCAAGCTCTTTCCAATATACTTGAAGAGCTGCTTTTTATGGGCACTCCTGATGTCTTTTTTGCTCAACAGTCTTCTCCATTCTTCCACTGGAAATATTTGCGATAGCTCTGCTAATGTTTTGGGGAGTTGGACAGCCTCCTAAGAGTTTTGCAAAGAAAGAAATTATAACTGCTTTTATTACGTGATTATGTAGTGCTTCGTACAGTTAACGTTCTTAAATGAGGTGCCGAAGTTGGATAGTGGAGTTGCATGTACATTGTTATATAGTTCAAATTAAGCTTGAGACTTGAGATCTTCGATCTTCATTTAGAATCCCAAAAAATATTAGATCCCCATATAGCTGCTAACTCTCACAGCATCAATGAAAGTATTTTTTTACATGCACCCTAATACACTTGTCGCCAAAATTGAAAAACGGTATAAGGGGTCGGTCCTTTTAATTTCGAGATTTTTCCCATATTATTTTCCATAAGAAAAATCGAAAATTGATTCTCAATTTCCAAGATTTGTTTGGTCGACCGTAGCATATGTAAACTTGAGCATGGGGAAGTAATACTTTAAGGGATTGTTGTAGGCACTCTCCAAATCATTTTAAGCTACTTTTAATTTCCCCACTCTGCCACTGCCACACCCACCTACCCCGCGTCATTATTTGTTTGTTGAAAGCCGGTTCGGTCGGTTTCAATTTGGCTAATTAAAACGAAAAATTTCGGTTTAAAATTGAACGAAAATTTTTGGTTCAGTTTACGGTCGACGAGAGACCGAATCATTTTCGAAATTTACGGCATTAGCTTTGGATGGAATTTATATATGTTATAAAAGCTGGATTAATGCTTAATTTGTGGTGCTGGTGATGATTGGTGTATGAGATAAAAAAAAGTTGATAAATTGAGCTGGCTTACCTCGGACATATTTTTATGTGAACCGTTAACAGTCAATAAAGAAAAAAATCCCGGAAAAGCTTTGTTATCAACGCGACCTAGATGAATGGAAGAAATGAATGCAACCATAAACAAATTTTAATTTCCCTAAATTCATTAACATCAGTTATTTCTTATACGATTTGATTTAACGATTATACCGTTTGGTCTGGATTATTTTGAATTTTGGAATTTTAAGATAGAGGTTGACAGGTTGCAGATTATATCTAAGGGAAGTATTCTGTGCAGCCTTCTTTGAGCGGTTTCATAGAATTTTACACACGGCACGTCTTATTAAAAGAATTCACATGCCTTAACGCCAAAAAATTGGAGCCAAACCGAACAAAAGTCTACAGCAAAATGATTCAAGCATCAAATCTAAATGAGCGCATAAAAATATACGTTGCGGCAGAAGACAAAATGCTACCAAAACCAAACGGTTATCTCATCTGGACCAATCCCGGAGCAACTCAAAGTTGTGCATAGATAAGTTGAATTGTTTGCTCTTGTTCGGATTATTTCTGGTGCAAAAATTTCCATGAATTCAAATGCTCAATGCAATGTGAGTTAAAACTAAAGATTTTTATTACCTATTCTTGGATAAGATACGAGTAAAATCAATTCTACTATGGTATGAATTCATTCCAATTACAAGCACCTTCTCCATTTCTCCAACAAATTGAAAAATATATATTGGTTTCCCCATGCCCGCAGCTTCTCTAATTTTATTATTTATACAGTTTCTGCCACTTTTTAAATGAGTAAACTACAACTTACAACTACATATTGGTATTTTTTTAATGTAATCAACGGCTATATTCGATGCATGGGCACAACGACATCTGTTAGAAAAATGTAGAGTCACCAAGCGTTCACTGTTGGATTGGAGTTGTTATTCAGATATTCGGTACATCTTCCCTGTTTACTTTATTCAGTTAGTTTAGTAGATAATCCTGCTTCAAAGCATTATTTACTCACGTTAATGAGAGGAGCATAGACCAACAGCCTATCTTGTTGTACAGGAGAAATACTCCTTATGCATGCATGTGAACTCTTGCTATTTGTCATGATGCAAAAACGGCCAAATCACTTCAAAATATTTATGTACATAATATATTATAGAGGGAAAACAACTTGCTCTAGCCAGTTGCAAAAACAATGTGCTAAATTATAGCAAAGGGTACAAAGTAGGAAATTATGTGTCCTTCCTATAAGTTTGACATGTAAATCGAAATCCTACGTTTTCAAACATACAGTAGTTTGCTATTTTTCAAAAGTACAAAAAAATTGTTATCATCGAGCATAGGGAAACAATGCACGTGATGATTTTATTTTCACGTTATCAGTCACTGACAAACATACTACTGTCCAGATTGACTACTGCGTATGTACACATACAATGTAAACAGTGAAAAAAATTTAAATGCTATATAATCTCTTGGATTGCTATTGAATGCTCAGAACCCTGCACGAACTCAATTTTTAGTTGCTTAATTGCTTTCAGAATTAAATATTTTAAAATGTCAAAACTTTCGAACATAAAGATTCTATTTCTGCTAATCACAATATCGTTTGTGATTTTTCACAGTGCTCAAAGTGCGAATATCCTCTTTTTCTGTGGACTAGCCTCCTACAGCCATCGAGTGGCCATGTGGCCCTTAGTAGAAGCCTTGGCTGAAAAAGGTCACAATGTCACCTTCTTTTTCGGGCAAGTGCCCAAAAACACACATCCAAAAGTCATTGAATTCTCTCCAAATGACATGGTAAACTTCAATGAGCGACTTGGTCTCGGAGAACTTGATATGATCAAAAAAAGGCTGACAAGTGGTCGTGCAGATATTGATCGTACTTGGCCTCACTTAATTGATATGGGGGTGAAGCTTTGTGAAATAATTTTAACCGATCCAAATGCATTGCATTTCGTTAACAACTCTAAATTCGACTTGGTTATTGTGGATGCCTTGTACAATGATTGTGCGTTGGGGTTGGCATACAAGTTCAATGCTTTGCACATTGTATACGATCCCTCTGCATCTTTTATGTGGTATCCGGATGCATACGGCTATTCGGATGAATCCTCATACTATCCTGAAATTCAGTATGCCTATCCTATACCTATGAGCTTTATTCAAAGGTGTAAAAATTCAATCGCCTCTACTTATTGGTACTATCTGAGAAAGTGGCAAATGTTTCCAAGATTGGAGAATCTTTTCAAAAAACATTTGGGACTTGTGCATATTCCTCCATTTGAAGAATTAGAAAAGAATGTTAGCCTGGTTTTCATTCAAAGACATTTTACGGAAGAACTGCCCAAAGCATTTCCTCCATTGTTTGTACCTATTGGCGGACTGCACGTTTTCAAAGAAGCGAAACCCTTGACTGATGTAACTATAGCTCAATTTTCATATTCTTATGCTTGAATACATCATTGTACATGCTAAGCAACATTAAATTGATTGAATAATAAACCGTATTGTATATTTCAGGATCTTTTGAACTTTATTGATGATCCCAAGTCAGAAGGGACGATTTACATTAGTTTCGGAAGTTTTGCAAAGATGGAAAGTTTGCCAGAATATTTAAAGCAGGCGTTTTTGAAAACATTTTTGGCTTTCCCAAATCACAAAATTTTGTGGAAATACGATGGAGGGCGAATTGCCGGGTTACCTTCTAATGTTAAAACGTTAGCTTGGTTCCCACAGCAAGATATTCTCGGTATTCATAGATTTTTGAAAATTTTCATTTTTTTAAACCTTTGCAGTCTTAAAAGTACGCATTTGTTTTCTGTTTCAGCTCATCCTAAAACCAAAGCATTTGTTTCCCACGGTGGAAATGGCGGATATCAAGAAGCGATTTACTGTGCTGTTCCGTTGGTAATGATTCCGATTTTTGCGGAGCAAAACTACAATGCAATCTTGGCAGAATCTAAAGAAATTGCAAAAGTTCTCAACATTGAAACTATGAATCAACAAGATTTGGAAACGGCACTTCACGATATTCTCACCATTCCGAAGTAAATTATATTTATGATGATATAAATAATTCTCCATTATGTTTCTGTAAGAATTTATTTTCAATATATTGTATTTTCAACTGTAGATATCAAAATAATATGAGGAGACTATCCATACTATTTAAAGATCGTCAAACAAGTCCATTGGATACTGCCATTTGGTGGGTAGAATATGTGCTTCGTCATAGAGATACTTCGCATCTAAGGTCCAAAGGAATGGACCAAACTTGGTACCAAAGACGACTTCTGGATGTGTGGACATTTTTCTTAATGTCGTTTTTGACCATTTTCTGCTCAGCTATCCTGGTACTGAGAAAATTTGTAAAATATTTTAAAAGAGGTGAGCAAGTTACGGGCAACAGAAAAAAAATAAAAAAACAGTGAATATATCGGTTAAGAATCGTAAGAAAAATGTTTTTTATGTATGTCGCCACGCCAAGTTGTGTTAATGTTAATATATTCTACTTTTCCTTCTAAATGCAAAGTGCAATATATAATAAAAAAGTTTCAATGTATTATACAAAGGCATATCATATCACATACATGGAATTACTATATATTTCATTTTAATGCATTACTATTCTTTCAATCACTCATACTATGCATGCTAGTGATTCCTCCAGCTAGAAGTTTAATGTTTTTTAAACCATGAATACATTGCAGTAGTACAGATCGGAGAGACAGGCTATTAACACACTAGATAGAAAACAATTGAAGCAAAGAGAGGGCAATACTTGTCCATTACGAAATACCAACACATATGCATCTTCAGGGTTTTCCATCCTTCAGATTCATATTTGATAAGATTCAATGGGTAAACGGATGAGTAAGACATTTGTTTATTTCTGTCAAGCTTTCGACAATTTACTATTGTCTTCTTCAGGACAAAACTATTAGATTATAAGAAATTAGTAGTGACAAATTCATACATTGTTCAAGGGATTGTAATAAGTTATTCGTGAAGTGTCATATGGACTTACATCTTGTCAAGTAATAACTTGTGTTATTGAATGTGGAGTTTAGTTAATTGATTTCAAGAAATTTAGAAGTAGGAATTGATACAATAGTGTGTGTCAAAGTTTGTGTGATGTGTAAGGAGAGAGTTACTATGGTGGTTTTATATGTTTTAAAAGTAGGGCTGACCAGATGGGACTGATCTTTACACCTTCCGAAATCAATTAACTAAACTCCACATTCAATAACGCAAGTTATTACTTGACAAGATGTAAGTCCATATGACACTTCACGAATAACTTATTACAATCCCTTGAACAATGTATGAATTTGTCACTACTAATTTCTTATAATCTAATAGTTTTGTCCTGAAGAAGACAATAGTAAATTGTCGAAAGCTTGACAGAAATAAACAAATGTCTTACTCATCCGTTTACCCATTGAATCTTATCAAACATATGCATCTTGTCCACACTGCACATGTAAATGAAAGATGTAAAAAACGCATAGACGTCATTTTATATATACCATGTAATTTTTGGAGTAATTGGGTGAATGAGCTTGTGTCGGACCAGTAGTTAAGTCAGCCTATTATATTTTAATACGAAGGTGCACTTGCTTGACATTTCAAAATCATGTATTAAATTAAATGCATCTAAATTTGAACAACGTTACATCATGCTATGCAATATATATTGCCTCTGGGGATTTTTTTTGTGGCTAAGGCTAAATACAAGTGAGCAAGTTTTCCTTGTTTTTCAAACCTCTATTTACTATACAGTCACCCATTTGCATCAGAAACAAAAGGAACAGCAGAATCTCGTGTGCTTGCAAAGTTTTATGTGGTTCGAGTTAAAATGTGGTTCACACATATTTTATATTTAACAATTTGTGTCACTCCAATAACTGTATATGGATCCAATATTCTCTTTTATTTTGGCGTTGGGTCATACAGCCATCGTATATCAGTATGGCCATTAGCAGAAGCTTTAGCCAACAAAGGCCATCAAGTTACATTCTTTTTCACACAAGAACCTAAAACCACTCACCCAAACATCACCGAATTTGGACCCAAAAATATGACAGACTTTGCAGACCGTATGGATATGAAAAGCATTGATGTCATTTCAATGAGAATTGAACATGGTGCCGATATGATGAAGCAAGCATGGAAAAAGTTTATGGGTATAGGAATAAAGCAATGTCAAGTTATATTGACAGACACAAAAGTGGTGGATTGGATTGAAAAGTCAAACTTTGATTTGTTAATCATCAATGCTTTGTTCAACGATTGTGCTCTCGGACTGGCGCACAAATTTCGCGCTCCGTTTATACTCTTTGGGACCACTGCACCCTTCATGTGGCTGCCGGATGATTTTGGATTTTTAGACGAGTCTTCTTATTTGCCCGATTTGCAAATGGCGTACCATTTCGATATGAGTTTTCCTACCCGAGTTCTCAATGCTGTTCGTCCATTGGTTTGGCAAGGTTTGAAACACTGGTTTATGTTTCCTGCTATTGAAAGTTTGTTTACGGAGCAGTTGAAAATGGAGGATTTCCCTCCATTGGCTGAGATTCAGAGAAATGCCAGCTTGGTTTTTTTGAATAGACATGCGCCAGATGATGTAGCTAGGTCGTTACCGCCAATTATGGTACCCATTGCGGGAATGCATATTACTGAAAATGCAAACCCTCTTTCCCAGGTAAGAATGCCAAATAACAACGAAAATTAAAAATTCTGTATTAATTGTGAAAGTTATATTGTTGGTTTTTAGGATATCAAAAGCTTTGTCGAAACGGGTCAAGACGATGGGTTCATATTTATCAGTTTTGGGAGCATGGCAAGTTTCATGAGCCTAAAAGAGGAACATAGACAGGCTTTTTATGCAACGTTTAAAGCGATGAAGAACTTGAAATTTTTAATGAAATGGGAAAGTGACCGACCCAGAGATTTGCCTGCTAGTGTAAAAATTTCGTCTTGGTTTCCTCAGCAAGATATTTTGGGTAATCTTTCAAAATTTTATGCCTACTAAAAATTATTTTGTAAGCATTAGATTTTTTCAATGGTTTCAAACGATTGCAAGTTTTGCTTAATTCTCAGCCCATCCAAAAGTTCGAGGCTTTGTATCCCATGGTGGGGCATTAAGCTTGCAAGAATCAATTTATCACGGAGTTCCTTTGTTAATCATACCGTTTTTTGGAGATCAAGACTACAACGCTAATGTAGTAGATTTTAAAAAATTCGGTATATCTCTTGACATTGCGAATCTCACGTCCCGAACACTGGAGTTTTGTCTTTCGGAAATTGTCACGAATCCAATGTGAGTGCCAATTAGCAAAAACAATTTAATCAAAACCAGTTACTCGGTCATTTGACATTTGGGTTTTTTAATTCACATAATTTGTTGCATCACAGATACACCGAAAATATTAAAAAGGCTTCTGTACAGTTCAGAGAAAAGCCTATGAAGCCACTGGAAACTGCCATGTGGTGGACAGAGTACGTGCTAAAAAACAAAGACACATCTCATCTCCAGTCAGTGGGAATGAATCAAACATGGTACCAACGTCGCCTGATAGATGTTTGGATTTTTATCTTTACAATGTTCATAAGCTCTTTTCTTCTTATTTCGGTTGTTACTTGGAGATGTGGATGTGCCCTTATAAGTTTGACTAGTCAAAAGGGTTCATCTAAGCAAAAGTTATCATAAACAAGCAAAGAAAGGAAAATGATAATGATAAGATAATGTAGTATTCGATTTCAAACCCTGGAGTAATAAAACGTCCTGACGCTAAATTTTCTCAATCAGTGTTTAGCTTGAACTGTTGTAAATTCGTAACTATTTGATTCCTTTCCTGTACACTGTATACGCTATTTGTTGGCACAAAATGCATACATTTATTAAAAAATAAAGAAATATAGTTCAAGAAACGAGTATTTTGTACTTCAGAAAATCAAGAGGTTGTTTTTAAAAACTTACTTTAATTAATTAAAAGACCCTATCTGTTTAACACCCAATTTTGGCCACCCAAAATATATTTTTTAAATTTATCTTTCTAATTCATATGGATAAGCAAATAAACGTGAGCGTGCGTGTCTATCGTCTATCGAAGTTATTTTTAATTGTTTTGTTTGCCAAGTTTGCAGGCAAATGTTTTTAACATTAATAATTGTGCTACACAAAATTGGTTAGAAATGAGAGGATTTTTCCCATCACTTATTTCGTCACATGCAATATGAGGAAAATTATGCAATCTAGAACTTATGCATATTACAAGTGTACAGTGCTTCAGGTTTGATTGACAACAAAATTATTTAAGTTAATTAAAAAATACGCTACATTTGCTATTACGTTGCAAATACGAGTAGAGTTAAATTTGAATTATACTTCCTGCCAAGCGCTTTTTTAGAAATGTGGCAGCACCGCGTCAGCAGTCATTTTTTTCACTTTTTGTTGCATCATAGATATAAAGAAAAGATGAAAAAGAAACGAACCGGCTTCTTAAAAAAAATTTTCAGAAACATTCAGAGAAAAGTAAATTAAATTATTCACGTGCCGGAGGGGTTTTAGAAATATGCAGCACCGTTGACGCGGGGCTGCCACATTTCTACAATGGTGGGAAAGGAATACACATGGTACCTGCTACAATGGTATGGTGAGTTTTATCACAAAGGATTGCGAATAGGCTTCATTTTTTCGTCTTTAGTTCAATAATCCCATATGATAGTAACTAACTAAGCACTAGACATATAGTTAAGCTGATGAAACAAATACTCCGTTCTTGCCTTGCATGCATGTAATATGAAAACTGGTATGAAACCCTACTTGAGCCACTTGAATAATTTCATCTCACTGGGAACTGTTTGGATATCAGAGGGTAATTCAGGGTCATCGAATTGTGCAAATAAAGATATAGAAGGATGTTTCATGTACAATGCAGTCAAACAATCTCCAATGTGGACGGTTTACAAATCAGTTCAAGCAACTTAAAACTCCATGATTTCATAATTCAAGAAGTTTCCTTCCTTACTTGATTTTTGCGGTGATATCCATAATTCGTTCTTGTCTTGTAAGTTGTGTACATTTCTGAAAAAAGTATTATTAATAAGGACTTGCTAATTAACTACTTACAACATTATCGACCATGTTATTGAAACCAGTGAATCTATTGTTTGGGCTACTCACCTTTGTATCATCCGTGCAAAGTGCGAAAATCCTATTTTTCTTTGGAGTGGCTACTTACAGTCACCGAGTGGCAGTATGGCCACTAGTGGAAACATTGGCCAATCGTGGCCACAATGTCACCTTCTTTTTCATTCACACTCCAAAGAATACTAATCCAAAAGTAATTGAATTTGGCGCCAATAATATTCCCAACATTCCAGAGCGGGTAGGACTGAGCACCCTAGACATGGTAGATGTTCGACTAAACTATGGGGGTCGCGACTCAATGCCTGCGTTGTGGACAAATCTAACTGAAGTCGGTGTAAAAATGTGTGAGGTGCTTTTAACTGACCCTCAAGGGAAACAATGGATACAAACTGAATCTTTCGATTTAGTGGTCATTGATGCTTTATTCAACGATTGTGGACTTGGACTTGCGCACATTTTTCGCGCCCCTTTTATTATTTATGAAACGACTGCTCCATTTATGTGGCTACCTGACACTTACGGTTATCCTGATGAAGCTGCGTATAATCCCGATATTCAGATGGGATATCCATTTGAAATGACTTTTATCGACCGTGTGAAAAATGCTGTGAGGCCTATTGGATGGCACCTGTACAAACGATGGATCATGTTCCCAAGACTTGAACAAATGTTTAAAGACGAGTTAGGAATCACAGATATGCCGTCTATGTACGAATTAGAGAGGAATGCTAGTTTAATTTTCACGCATCGTCACGCTACCGAAGATGTGGCGAGATCATTGCCTCCGTTATTTGTGCATACCGGGGGAATGCACATTGTGGATAAAGTGAATCCACTTTCCAAGGTAAGAGTTTTTAAATAGTTATATTGAATATATATGGTTTATTCTACAGATGTTTTTAACGTGTGAGTATAGGAAATAGAGGAATTCATCCGGCAAGGCACAAGTGGATTCATATTCGTCTCTTTCGGATCTATGGCGAGCACCAATAGTTTAACAACAGAATTTAAAGAATCACTGTTTGGCACTTTTAGAAGTTTACCACAGTTCCAATTTTTGTGGAAATATGATGGAACTGTCCCAGCTGAGTTGCCAAAAAATGTCAAAATCTCCCCTTGGTTTTTACAACAAGATGTTTTGGGTACTTTTGAAATAAATTTTTTAATGCATTTCGTTTGTTGCTGAAAATTTTCGTTAACATAGCTTTTATTATTTCGTATAGCTCACCCAAAAATCAAAGCGTTTGTGTCACATGGAGGAGCTTTGAGTAGACAAGAGTCTTTATATTATGCGGTGCCTATGATAAACTTTCCAATTTTTGCAGAACAAGAGTACAATGCTAATCTAGCTCATTTAAAAAAGTTTGCCATCTCTTTGGATATCAATTCATTCACAGCAGACGATTTAAAGACAGCCATTTTGGAGCTATTAACCAATCCTGTGTAAGTTTTACGCATCTTAATGAATTAAAGCATCATAGTGTGACTGAGACAAAAACTTACAAATGCTTATATTTATTTTGTTGCAGATACAAAGAAGTTGTAGAAAAGACATCTCGACTTTTCAAAGATAGACCGATGAAACCTTTAGAAACTGCTGTGTGGTGGACGGAATATGTTTTGCGAAATAAAGATACGTCACATCTACGGTCACTAGGAATGTCTCTAACATGGTATGAGCGCAGGCAAATAGACGTATGGGTTTTCCTGACCATATGCGCGTCTTCCTTACTGTTAATTAGCTCAGCCATTTTGTTCAAATGTGTGCTACTGTGTTTCGAAAAGAAAGAAAGTACAAATTCATTTATGAAGAAGAAGCAATAAATTAATTGTGAAATAATACATATACATATTTATGTGTATGTAACTATAGCTGTATAGTAATTTGAACACACTTTATTCATACGCATTTTGATGTGAAAAAAATGTTAGTAACAATAAAATGATAGTTGTATGATTGCGATTTGCGCTAAAATTAGCTTAACCGTTAATAGTTTCCAAGAATTTAACGTTATGAATTCTCAGCTAAATAAGCGAGGCACACATATACCACACCACTCCACACACGTATTACATTTGAGCACAAAAAGTGAGTTTCAAAGAAAGAAATAATACTGGCTACTGGTTAATCAACAATATTTCGACTTTGTGATAAAGTTGTTGCCTCTACAGACAATTCACTTAACAAACATTCCTCACTTCTCAATAATCTAACAAGATTTGCAACAAAGTCAGGCGTGGTCTTATCAGAATTTTTCAGCAAAGCTCGTAAACTGCTACAAACTCCTTTGCTTAGAATGGCAAACCGGACATTTAAAAATTTCCAAATCTCATCCATACTTTCTGTACCTAGAAATATCTTAAGGAACTCAAGCAACAAAATAGTTTCGTGTAGCTTACCTAGCCTGCATTCAAACGTGTGCTTTTTTACCCCTCCTAGCCTCTTTACTTTTTCGTCGAATTTAGGATCACTTGGACTAATTCCCAAGTCAAGCACATACATTGTCATTTTTTGCTCAGGAACAAATCCATTGTGTATGAGATAATCGACGTGTGTTCTCAATCCATAGTTCATCTTGAGTTCTGTTGACGCAGCTTGTGGTTTGTAAGCCTTGATTTGAAGATTGTTCTCCACAACTTCCACAATGGTTTCACTAGATTGGTCATGATTCACAAGATCGTACATCGGTATGATTGCAAATGCTTGGTTGACGCTGTTGATACGAGTCGTTACTAAGCTTACAGCCCATCTACAAAAATTAGAGCCCAAATAAGAATCATATTATATTCTAGTGCAATTAAAAACCAAAATATACATATCTTCGAATCAATTTTGGACTCACGCGTAGCGATTGTAAGTGAATACTTTGTTCATTGTACGACTGACTGGATCTTTGTTGTGCTATACAAAACAACAAAAAATCTTTATAAAATGTGTTTGTGTGAATTTATGAATCGAACAATTTTAGAGTTTTTCTTTTATAAATAGTTCAAATTAATTGATAACCTTAAACGCTTTGTGCAAATATGCATACTGTCGTGCAATATTTCTATACATTTTCAAACCCTCACCTAGAAAATAAACGATTAGTTATAAGTAATAATTCACAGTGAAAATTAAAAATCTTCAAAGCTGAAAAAGCAAAGTCAGGCTCTTACGAAAGGCATTCCACTGGGACTTTAATAGGATCTGCATTTCATCTTCGCTGTAGAAATACACAGTGTTATATTTCGATGGTAAAAAGTCAAAGTAAGGCCCCCATTCTGAAGTTTTCTCCTTATACTTTTCGTTTAGGACGAAAAGGGCAACTTGGACATTCTCCATGCCACAGATTAGTGGATCCCCAGAGTTCAAAAGAGGGGCTAAAATTAAAAGTGGCATCAGTACATGTACACGTAATTTGAAAGTCAAAATTATTCTTTTCTTTATTTGTTCTCATTTGTATTCTCACCTAAACTCTGATGAACTGCATTCGGTACATCAATCGCGATTGTAAGGGGGATTTCAATTAGCATTTCCCCTTCTTCCACTCCTGCTGTCAGAAATACCCCAAAATCCTCAGAACCACTTTCAGTCTCGCGAATTTCTACTTTGTTCATTTTGACACCTTTATTCTTAAGCCAAGTTAAAAATGCAGGGAGCTTGCTGGAACGCGTTGATTGAGATTTACTGCCTCCATCGTCTCCATCTCGAAGTTTTTCCTTCAGTTTAACTGTTTCCACAAGACCCTTAAGTCTTTTGAAGTGATTCCACTGATCATCATGGTTTACTGGGAATGCTAAAGTTGATTCTGTACAAAACATCCCACAATTTGCATTACCAATTGGGCGAGTGCACATTCTCAAATTATGACCATCGCGCCAAAATCCCCATAAGGATTTGCTGGACCTAGTTTTCAAAAAATTCTTACGGCCGTTAGCGCAGATTTTTCGGTCTAAATTTAAAATC
>Ga0210040_10003426_pt1 | contig 21429 bp, 9 predicted proteins | sample CryGeyCG12114_NA_FD_185462 | JGI IMG/M metagenome (GOLD analysis project Ga0210040, IMG submission 185462) | Groundwater microbial communities from aquifer - Crystal Geyser CG19_WC_8/21/14_NA (SPAdes) (version 2) | ecosystem: Environmental > Aquatic > Deep subsurface > Groundwater | place: USA...
ACCGGGTTACTGGCCGTTCCCTTGCTATTGTTGCCAAACAGCCCAAAGCCAAAGCATCCAATATTATATATCTTACTTTAAAGCAACCAATAGATTCGCTGGGAGCGGAAGGATACGTGTTGAAAGTGCAGCCTGCCCGCATCACGCTTTCGGCACAACAGCCCCAGGGTATTTTTATAGGCACCGAAACCATCCGGCAGCTTTTGCCCGCTCAACCAACCGCAACCGCATCGGTCTTAATCCCGGCCGTAGAAATAGTGGATAAGCCCCGTTACCAATGGCGCGGCATGCACTTAGATGTGGCCCGGCACTTTTTCCCGGTATCTTTTATCAAAAAGTACATCGATTACTTGGCCATGCACAAGATGAATACTTTTCACTGGCATTTAACCGAAGACCAGGGCTGGCGCATCGAAATAAAAAAATACCCCAAACTTACCACCGAAGGTGCCTGGCGTAACAAAACTTTAATCGGACACTATTCCGATCAGCCCCATCAGTTCGATAATACGCGCTACGGTGGGTTTTATACCCAGGAAGAAATTAAGGAAGTTATAAAGTATGCCCAAGAACGGTACATTACTGTAGTGCCGGAAATTGAATTACCGGGCCACTCGCTGGCAGCTTTAACCGCTTATCCCGAAATATCATGTACCGGCGGCCCATTTCAGGTTACGGGTTTGTGGGGCGTTTTCGATGATATTTATTGTGCCGGAAACGAACAAACCTTTACTTTCCTGGAGGATGTTTTAACAGAAGTAGCTGCTTTATTTTCCAGTCCGATTATTCACATTGGCGGCGATGAAGCGCCTAAAACCCGCTGGAAACAATGCCCGAAATGCCAGGCCCGGATGAAAACGGAAAACTTAAAAGACGAACACGAATTGCAGAGTTACTTTATCCAGCGCATTGAGAAGTTCCTGGCTACTAAAAACAAAAAAATAACTGGTTGGGACGAAATCCTGGAAGGAGGCCTTGCTCCGAATGCCGCCGTTATGTCGTGGCGGGGAACAGAAGGCGGTATTGCCGCTGCTAAACAGAAACATGAGGTGGTGATGACCCCGGGCTCCCACGTTTATTTTGACCACTACCAAGGCGACCCCAGCTTAGAACCGCTTGCTTTTGGCGGCTATACCACTCTACAAAAAGTATATTCTTTTGAGCCTACTCCCACAGAACTCACGGCAGCTGAAAGAAAATATATACTGGGCGCGCAAGCCAACGTCTGGACCGAATATATACCCACTACCCAACAGGTAGAATACATGATTATGCCCCGGATGGCGGCCTTATCGGAAGTGCTTTGGACAAATCCAGCCCGAAAAAACTGGGAAGATTTTAAGGGAAGAATGCAGCAGCAATACCAACGTTACGAAGCATTGGGAATAAATTATGCCAAAAGCGCTTACCAGGTACGCCAGCAAATTTCCATCGATACGGTACAGAAAACTGCGGAAATTACCTTTGCCACCGATGCATCCGGTCCGCAGATTTACTATACTTTAGATGGAACGGAACCATCGGCTGCGGCTCTGGTATATACAAAGCCATTTACCCTGAATAAAACCAGCACCATAAAAGCAGCTTCGGTGGCAGATAAACAGTTAATGAGCAAGGCTACCACCAAAAAAATAATTTTTCATAACGCTTATGGTCATTCAGTAAACCTCCTTACTCCGGCGCACCAGAATTACAAAGGAGCGGGCCCGGTTACGCTGGTTAACGGATTAGCTGGTTCTACAAACCATGCCGACGGGCAATGGCTGGGATTTTTAGAACAAGATTTTGTTGCTGTAATTGATTTAAAACAAAGCATGCCTCTGAAACAGATTAGCAGTTCGTACCTGCAAAGCTTAGGTGCCGGTATATTTCTGCCTTCAGAAGTTGAATATGCGGTATCAGAGGATGGTAAAAAATTTAAAACTTTAAAATCAATAAATAATTCGATTGCCGCCACGCAGGCCGGTAAGTTTACCAAAACGATGGTAGCCGAATTTCCGGGTACCAGGGCCAGGTATGTAAAAGTAATCGCGAAAAATATCAAAAAAAGTCCGGCAAACGAATCGGGAAAGCAACAAAAAGCCTGGCTATTTGTGGACGAAATAATCGTAGAATAAAAACTTACGCACTTGGTCAAAGACTAAAATCTTCCTGATTAGTGCTCCTCCAAATTATTTATTTGAATAATCAGGGTTATAAAATAGAGTAGATAGCAAAATGTATATAATTTCTAATTAATAATTTCTAATTCATAATTTGACAAATTTTACCTGTTCAAGCCCGATCTCACATGTACAAAAAGATTAATCTTATAAAAAAATCAAGTTTCGTGCGCGTAGCCGAGGTAAAAGCTTGTTTACTTGTAGCCTTATTCGGGGCTTTATTTATTTCGGAAAGCCGGGCGCAACGCCTGACGAGTTATGTCGATCCGTTTATTGGTACCGGTGGCCACGGCCATACGTATCCGGGGGCTACCGTTCCGTTTGGTATGGTGCAATTAAGTCCAGATAATGGCACGGAAGGCTGGGATTGGTGCAGTGGCTACCATTACAGCAGCAATACCATTGCCGGTTTTAGTCATACCCACCTGACGGGCACGGGCATTGGCGACTGGTGCGATATTTCGGTTATGCCGCATACCGGCCTCATCCAAGATACTATTAAGCGGTTTAAAACTACTTTTAAACATCAAAATGAAAAAGCCAGCCCGGGTTATTATGCTGTAACCCTGGATAACGGTATAAAAGCTCAGCTTACCGCCACCGAAAGATGCGGCCTGCATCAGTATACGTTTCCGCAGGGCAGCAATCCGGTTATCCGTTTCGATTTAGGCTTCCGGATTAATTGGGATAATCCAACCGAAACGTACATTAAGCAGGTAAATGACTCTACTATTGTAGGGTACCGGTATTCAACCGGCTGGGCCAAGGTACAACGGGTTTATTTTGCGGCCCGCACCTCCGTGCCTTTTAACCAATTCCGGTTGTACGCCGACGGAAAAGTAGCCTCCCAGAAGCAAGCAACCGGTAAGCTTATAAAAGGACATTTGATTTTTCCGGGTGCCGGGGGTAAAACGATCGAGATGAAAGTAGCTCTTTCCACCGTTAGCACCGATAAAGCGGTACTGGCCCTGGGCGAAATCCAAGGCTGGAATTTTGACCAGGTGCGGACCCAGGCCGAGGATAAATGGGAACAGGAATTGCAAAAAATTAAAGTAACATCGCCAGACGAAAGCCGGAAACGTATTTTTTATTCGGCTTTATACCATACTTCTTTAGCGCCGGTTTTGTATTCCGATGCGGATGGCGCTTATCAGAATGCAAAGGGCCAAACACTGAAAATGAGAAATGGTCAGCGTTATACCGAATATTCTTTATGGGATACTTTTCGGGCGCAGAACCCCTTGCTAACGCTTACCCAACCAGAACGCTATACCAGTATGCTCAATTCGATGCTGGCTTTTTACGACGAAAACGGCTTGCTGCCGGTGTGGGATTTAAGTTCCTGGGAAACCAATACCATGAGTGGTTACCATGCGGTGCCGGTGCTGGCCGACGCGGTATTAAAAAACTGGCCCGGCCTGGATGCCGAGAAAGCTTTTGCGGCCATGAAAAAAAGTGCGAACCAAACCATTAGAGCCACTCCGCAATATATTAAATATGGTTTTATCCCGCAGGACAAAGCCGGTAACAGTGTAACTATAACCTTGGAATACGCTTACGATGATTGGTGCATTGCCCAAGTAGCTAAAAAATTGGGTAAGCAGCAGGATTACGATACATTCAGCAAGCGAGCTTATTTTTATGCACCTTTGTTCGATAAATCTACCGGGTTTATGCGGGCTAAAAACGCCGATGGCACCTGGGTTTCTCCTTTTGATCCGTATTTCTCCGACCACAGCGAACAGGCACCCTATATTGAAGGAAACGCCTGGCAGCATTCTTTCTTCGTACCGCACGATGTACGCGGATTAGCTAAACTACACGGGGGCAAGAAACAATTTGTACAGAAACTGGATTCCTTATTTATGGTCAGTTCGGTGCTGAAAGGGGAAAATACTTCTCCGGATGTTAGCGGTTTAATCGGGCAGTATGCCCATGGCAACGAACCCAGCCATCATATTGCTTACATGTATACCTACGTAGGGCAGCCCTGGAAAACGCAGGAAAGAATACGCATGATTGTGGATTCGATGTACCTGGACAACCCGGACGGTTACTCCGGCAACGAGGACTGTGGCCAAATGAGCGCCTGGGGCGTGTGGAACCTGGCGGGCCTTTACCCGGCCAATGCCGCCAGCGGACAGTACGTGTTTGGCAGCCCCATCCTGGACGAAGTTACTTTTAGTCTGCCGGGAAATAAAAAGATGGTTTTAAAAACCCGTAATAACGGCCAAGCCAATCCTTATATTCAGCGGGTTCGCTTAAATGGTAAAACTTACGCCAAAACTTACATCGATCATACTACTTTGCTGCAAGGCGGCGAACTGGAATTTGAAATGGGGCCTAAACCAAATAAAAAATGGGGTACGAAGCCGGCTAGTTGGCCAGGTTCGCTACACGAATAAATGGTATTTATCTTTTAATTTATCTGCCGGATAAAAATTTACGGCTTTACTAAATAAGGCCGGATAGTGCTTTGGTAGGGCTATGTTTCATCATGTTTAAAGTTTGACCTGGCAAAAGATTAGTTTATCAGCATTCTCATGTTTTAATCTTCAGGACAGGCCCTTGCATTGCAAATAGTGCATTACAATTAGTAGAATGAAAAACAAATATTTTTGGTTATCCGCGCTGCTGCTACTTACGGGCATCCCGGTTTTTGCGCAAAATCAGTACGAATTAAATACCGGCTGGAAAGGCCTGCCTATCGGTAAAGTAGCTGCCCCCGGAACTGCCATCTCCCAAAATTCTTTTGCCCTGACTGGCTGGCAACCGGCCGTAGTGCCCGGCACCGTCCTGACCACCCAACTGGAAAACAAGCAAATTCCGGATCCTTTTTATGGTTTGAACAACAAGAAGATTCCGGATATTTATACCACCGGCCGCGATTACTATACCTATTGGTTTGTAAACGATTTTACAGAAGCATTTCCCAAAAAAGACGAGCAGGTTTGGTTACACCTCCGCGGGGTAAATTATTCCTGCGACTTATTCCTGAATGGCCAAAAAATAAATAAAGAAACGCACCAGGGTATGTTCCTGCGGCAAACCTATAATATTACTTCCTTTCTCCAAAAAGAAGGCAAAAACCGGTTAGCCGTAATTGTTTACCCGCCCGATCCGGTGGGTAACCCCAATGGCGGCCAGGGCGGCGATGGTACTATTGCTAAAAACGTGGCGCACCAATACGTAGCCGGCTGGGATTGGATACAACCCATCCGCGACCGGAATACCGGTATCTGGGACAAAGTGTTTATACAAAAAACCAAACAGGTTAACCTGCAAAATCCGCACGTGATTACGGTAGTTCCCGGTATTCGTAAACCCGAAGGTCCGCAGCAACCCGCAATTATTAAAGTTTCTGCCGAATTGGAAAATCCTACTGACCAAAAAGTGAATGGAACGCTGCAATATATTTTAGAGGGGCAAACTATATCAAAAAAGGTAAGTATATCGCCAAAATCTACGCTGCAGGTAAACTTAGCCGATTTAAACCTGCCGAACCCGAAGTTATGGTGGCCTAGTGGCTACGGCCCGCAAAACCTGTATAATTTAAAGCTTCAGTTCCTGGTTAACGGCAAAATTTTATCCGATGAGGAAAATGTATCGGTAGGCGTTCGGGAAATACAAACTAACTGGAACCATGTTACCAGGAGTATGCAGGTAGGGGTAAACGGGCAGAAGATATTTATTAAAGGGGGCAACTGGATTATTTCGGATGCCATGCTGCGCTTTAGCCAGGAACGTTATGATGCCGAAGTACGGTTTCACCGTGACATGAACCTGAATTTAATCCGGATTTGGGGCGGCGCTTTAACCGAGCGGCCGGAATTTTATGAAGCTTGTGATAAATATGGCTTACTGGTGATGCAGGATTTCTGGGGCTCCGGCGATTGTAACGGTCGTTGGCTGGACCCGATGAAAAAAGACGACCAATGGACCCGCCGGCAATATCCCAATGATCATTCCTTGTTCCTGACCTCGGCCGCCGATCAGATTAAAATGATTCGTAATTATCCTTCCTTGGCAATCTGGTGCGGGGGCAACGAAATTACTTTGCCCACCGATATTATGGAGCCGTTGAAGAATAAGATATTACCCGAACTGGACGGTACACGCTGGTTTATCGATTATTCCAATTCCGACAGTATGTCTTTTAATGTGCTGGGCGGCAACGGCGATGGCCCCTACGGTATTCAGAACATCAACACTTTTTGGGGATTCAGAACCTGGCCTTTTAACTCCGAAGTTGGTTCGGTGGGGGTAGGCGATTACGAATCGCTGGCGCGGTTTATTCCGGCTGCTAATATGGTAGCACCTGCTTACAATGCTAAAACAGGCGAAAAAGTAGATCCGGTTTGGCAATACCATAAATACATTGGGTACGATGCTTCTATCGAGCCGTACGGCAAACCTACGGATGCCAAAGATTTTGCTAAAAAGGCGCAATTGGTAAATTACGACCAGTACCGCGCCCTAATGGAAGGTTTTAGCGCGCACATGTGGGACTGGTATACCGGGGTAATTATCTGGAAAACCCAAAACCCCTGGACAGCTATGCGGGGCCAGATGTACGATTATTACTTGGACCCAAATGCCTGCTTATACGGTAACCGGACGGGCGGCGAACCGCTCCACATTATGTTTAACCCAATCGACAGCATGGTAATGGTTACCAACAATACCTTTAAGACGCAGCGCGATTTAATGATGGTGGTAAAAACTTACGATATGTCAGGTAAAGATTCTTTAATCACCCAGGTATTTGTAGAAATAGGTCCCACCGTATCAAAAAATTATCTGCCGGTTAAAAATATTTTGCGGAATATGGGTAAAACCCAGGGAGTATTTCTGTCCTTGCGTTTACTCGATCTGAATAAAAACATTGTAAGTGATAATTTTTACTGTTTACCCGATGCCAAAGGCAATTATTCGGGATTAAAGCAAATGCCCCAAGCAGCACTGCGGGTGGAAAGCAAAAAGCTAGAAAAAGGTAAAGTTGAGGTAACATTTTCCAATGAAGTAAAAAACCCAGTAGCTTTCTTTAACCGGGTATCGTTGATAGATCCGAAAACAGATAAACGCCTGTTGCCGGTATTTTACAACGATAATTATTTTTCGGTACTGCCCGGCGAAAAGAAAACAATTATCATGGATTATACCGCAGCATCCGATATAATACCATTAGTTAAAATTGAAGGCTGGAATGTAAAAGAGCAAGCTATCCCAATCCGGTAGCTAAGTAAATCTAAAAGCCGCTGCTAAGTAATATAGTCCAGTAGTACGCGGCGCGGTTTGTGGACAACTAGTATTTTGTGGCCTTGGTATTTGGTTAAAATGGAATATCATACGAGATATTACCTTTATTATATGGCATCTAAAGACATTAAGCTACATGCAAAGATCAACATAAATTACAGCCGGGAAATGATACAATTTAGCTGTTGATGGATTGTATAAAACTGAACACAGTAAATACAGCAATCAGCCATTGATTAAGTCATCCTGCTATAATCAATATATTTAATTATAATACAAGTGCATATATCTGCTTGATTTTGATATGATCCAGACTCTTTTTAATACAAACTATTTAAAAAGAATTACTTCTGTCGTCCAGCCGGTAAAGCAGACAACAGAAGCAAAAGCTTTTAAAAATTCAGGCTTTTTTAAAATATCTTTATTTTACCTGCTGTTTTTAAGTTCGATGCCAAAAAGCCTGGCGCAGGTGCCGGCAGCTGAAATGGAAGCACTTTTAACTGAACCCAAAAATTACACGGTTCCTTTTGCCGCTACCGCCCCCATATTAGATGGTAACATAAACGAAACAACCTGGCAACAGGTACCCTGGAGTACGGATTTTATAGATATTGAAGGCAATAAAAAACCACAGCCCGATTATAAAACCCGCATAAAAATGTTATGGAACGATACCTGTTTATTTATAGCCTCTGAACTGCAGGAGCCACACGTATGGGCTAAATTACAACAGCACGACCAGATAATTTACCACGACAATGATTTTGAAATATTTATTGATCCGGATAATGATAACCAACTATATTACGAAATAGAGGTGAATGCCCGCAATACCATTCTGGATTTATTATTAAATAAACCTTACCGCAATGCCGGTGGCGCGCTCATTCATTGGAACGTAGAAAAACTGAAATCGGCCGTGCAGGTGCAAGGCACCCTGAATAATGCCGCCGATACGGATAAAGGGTGGACGGTAGAGATGTCCATTCCGTTTAAATCTTTAGCTATCTGGGGCCAGGAAATTAGACCTCGGGAAGGCAGCTGGTGGCGCATTAACTTCTCGCGGGTAGAATGGGATACCGATATAACCCAAAATGAATACGTAAAAAAGAAAGATAATAAGGGTAAACCTTTGCCGGAGCACAACTGGGTTTGGTCGCCGCAGGGCGTTATTAACATGCATTACCCCGAACGCTGGGGTTATTTGCAGTTTACACGCCGCCCGGCCGGGAGCCAACTGCCTGTTTTTGCCTTACCTTATTCCGAAAAGTTAAAAAGTTATTTATGGCTAGTATATTACCGGCAGAAACAATATTACGAACAACACCGGCATTACGCCGTTTCTTTGCAAAAGCTTGGTTTGCCTAAACAAAACCGGATTACCATTGATAATCAGACTAACGCATTACAACTGGAGGCCATCACGCATCAGTTTACCGCTACTATTAATGCCCCGGACAACACTGCCTGGCGCATAGACCAGGATGGCCTGGTGCAAAAAATCGAAAAAAAAAACTTATGAAAACCAGAAGAAATTTTCTGAAAGCCAGTTTACTGGCCGGCGTTGCCGCCAGCCTGCCCGAAGTTGCCAGTGGCGCGCCCGAGAATACGCGTAAAAAGAGATTGAAACATTGGGTCTGGATAAATCCTAATGCGGAGGATCGGGAAGAGGAACTGGCCAAGAAATATAAACGCTTTTATAATGCGGGCATTCGGGGAATTTTTTTTGAAGCCGATAGTGAAAAGCATTTTAGAATAGCCAAAGCGCAAAAACTGGAAGCGCACCGCTGGATGTGGACAATGAACCGGGGCGAAAAGGCGTTATTACAGGCTCACCCCGAATGGTACGCCGTAAACCGGAAAGGTGAGTCGTGCGCTGATAAACCGCCTTACGTAAACTATTATCGCTGGCTATGCCCATCGCGCGAAGAGGTGCAGCAATACTTGCAAAACGATGTCCGCACTATTCTGAGTAAAGATTACGTAGATGGTATTCACTTGGATTACGTTCGGTTTTGTGATGTAATTTTACCGGTTAACCTTTGGGATAACTACCATATAGAACAGACCAAAGAATTGCCGGAATATGATTACTGTTATTGCGACGTATGCCGTACCAAATTTAAGGAGTGGCGGGATGTCTCGATTGATGAAATGAAATACCCGGAGGCTAGCTTATCCTGGCAGCTTTTTCGGTATAATGCCATTAACAATATCGTCAATAAATTAGCAGTGGTGGCGCAGGAAAAGAAAAAGGCCATTACGGCTGCTGTTTTTCCTACGCCGGAAGTAGCACGCCGTATTGTGCGGCAGGATTGGACTAACTGGAACCTGACGGGTGTTTGCCCCATGATTTACCACGGTTTTTACAAAGAAGGAATTCGGTGGATTGGGGATGCGGTTATGGAAGGAGTTCATTTTTTAAACGGAAAGTTTCCGCTGTACGCGGGCCTCTATTTGCCGGATTTTAAAAACGATACCGAACTGCAGCAAGGAATAGTATATGCTTTAAATAATGGGGCCAGTGGTATTTCCTTTTTTGGAGAGGTAAATGAAAGCGTACTAACTTCTTTAGAAAGAAGCTCATCTTTAGCTAAATCGGGATAAACGCAATTTTAACACTTTCAGGAAAAGAAAACCAACCAAGGAGCGAATTATAAATTTGATATTATCATTTCGCATAAGGGATTTTTGATTTAACAGCATTTATTAGAATCTAAACAGAAAAAGTTAAAGAAAGCTACCAGTAAAATAAGTCCTGACGTTACGCAAAACAAAGGTTTGTAAACTTAGATGAGCGCACTCTTGTCATCCTGGAAGGATCTATTTTGCAGTAAACCAAATAGATCCTTACAGGATGACAGAAGTGGGCTCAAAATTCTTGAATTACCTGATAATATTTCTTTTGCGTAACATGAGTTAAGTCCTAGGCAAAAGGAAATAATTTACTGAAGTCTTTCTAAAATATTATCAGCTTTCCACTTGCTAAAATATTAAAATATCAACTACGATTTGGCAAATTTTGCCGACAAAATACGCCACTGACTGCCCCGGCGTAGTACCCACAAAATGGCATCTATAATCTCCCGAAATAGATGTTTTCTTTTCCGTTGCAGCAACAAGATTTCGTTTATATCTACCCACTAGGATTCAGTTAATCTCTTATATTAAAATTTCATAAGCTTATAGGTTTGGTCGCTTTTAACTTAGGGACTGACTCGCTTTTTTTAACTCTCATTAATAATTAAACGTGCTCTAACCATCAAGATGACTAGCTCTCTCGTATACAGCTTTTCAAAAGGATGATAACTTACTCGTCTGGTCCTACACTGATACTTAGCCTATGAAGAAACCGGGTAATCTTTCTGCAGAAGTATTAAGAGTTTTTGAAACCTTGCCGGATTTATATCTAATTATTTCCCCCGATTTGTTTGTTCTCACGGCCTCGGATACTTACCTGAATGCAATTGGAAAGCCACGCGCCGAGGTGGTGCAAAAGCCTTTGGAGCAAGTCTTTTATAATGATCCAACCTCAACCGAGACCAAAGCCAAAGATATTTTAACCACTTCCTTGCAAGAAGTGCTCGCCACTAACCTTCCGTATCAAACCAATAGGCAATTATATAAAATACCCGCAGGAGAAAAGAAACTCTGGCGGTTTATACATGTACCCGTAATGGACGACTCGGGAGAAGTAACCTACATTATTCATAAATTACTGGAAATAACTGGACAGGATAAACAAAACCAAAATATTCAATTACCGGGAAACCAGCTTACAGCAATGCCGCTGCCAATTAATGCTCCTGAGCAAAACTCAGAAGACTTGCCCGCTAAAACGTTATTACAATCGGTGTTTGCGGCGGCTACCAGCGACATAAATGTTTTAAAAAGCGTTCGCAACCCCAAAGGAGAAATCATTGATTTTGAATACCAACTTGCCAACGGTATTTCGCAAGAAGCTAATGCCAAACTAATTCTGCCGGGTAAACGTTTTTCTGCTATTCTTCCTGATCCGGAACAAAAAGCGTTGTTTGGAATACTGAAAAAAGTAGTAGAAACCGGAGAGGAGCGAACAGAGGAGGTGCACTATACTGCGGCAGGAAATGATATTTACTGCCACGTACGCGTACTGAAGATAGCAGATGGAGTGGTGTATTCGTGTGAAGACATTACCGCCCGTAAGCTGGCCGAAAAAAAACTGCAGCAAAAGCACCGCCGGTTAAAAGAGGCGCAAGCTATTGGGCACATCGGCAGCTTCGAATGGAATTATCCGGATGAAGTAATTTATTGGTCGGATGAAATGTACCGGATTCATGGTCTGGAACCCACCGGCGAAACCATTGATTTTGACCAATTATTTGCATTTACCCACCCAGAAGACCTGGAAGGTTTGAAGGAAGTTATAAGGGGAGCGCAACAAGTAAACGGATTTTATACTTTTAAACACCGGATTATCCGCCTGGACGGCCAATTACGTTACCTGTTTCGTAGAATTTATAGTTGGAAAAATACGGCTGGCATTATAAATAACGTAAGCGGTACGGTACAGGACATTACGGAACAGCAACTAACCGAAATCCAACTAAAAGATCAGGCTAACTTTATTCGGCAGGTTTCAGCAACCGTTCCGGATATGGTAAGCGTTATAGAATTAGCTACCGGCGAATTAGAATACATAAACCGGGAATCTTTACCTTCCTCCGGTTTTTCTTACGAAGGCCTCAAAGAGGTAACCCCGGAAGAACGGATGAACTTGGTTTGTCCTCAGGATCAGCAAGCCGTTATGGATTACTTTAAAAGCTTTTTTTCTGCTACTGATGAAGATGTAAGAACATTAACCTATCGGGCCAAAGACCATTCGGTGGAATGGCAGTGGTTTTTAGTCCGGGGTAGGGTCTTCAGGCGTAACGAAAACGGGGAAGCTACCCATTGCCTTAATGTAATACAAAATATTACAGATATTAAACTGGCGCAGGAAGAAGTAAGCCGAAACTTACAAGTCTTGCAACAGGCGGAGGAGGTTGCCGGCATGGGTAGTTGGGAGTACGATATTGCGACGGGTACTTTTCATGTTTCGGAAGGTATATACCATAATTTCGGTAAAGAAATGGGCAGCGGCATTAGCCCCAGCATCTATCTAGACTATGCCTTGGAAGAAGACCGCCCTGTAGCCCAAAAAATTCTTTCCCGTTTGCAAACCGGGCAGGAGCCTTGGGAGGAAATAATCAGAGTAAGACAGAACGAACAGTTAAAAATACTTAAAACAAAGGCAATTATTATCCATAACCAGGAAGGTAAGCCGGTAAAGGTAATGGGCGTAGATTTGGATGTTACAGAATTAAAGCGACTGGAAAAGGAAAACCTCGAATTGCGCCTTGCTCAGCAAAAAGTATTATTGCTGGCCATTCTGGAAGCACAGGAAGAAGAAAGAAGAAGAATATCCGAAAGTTTGCATAATGGCATCGGACAGATTCTTTATGCCACCAAAATGCACCTGGACCGGGTAAACCTGCAAGCAGCTCGGCAACCGTTCACCTTGCTTAAAGAGGCCAAACAAAAAGCAGACGAACTTTTATCGGAAGCTATAGATGAAACCCGGCGGGTCTCGCACGAACTGATGCCTCTTTTACTGAAAGAACATGGCTTAGAAGTAGCCATTCAGGATTTTTGCTGCCGTTTTGCCACCAACAGCATTAAACTTACATCGCATGGCCTAAAAGAGCGCTTAGATCATTACCTCGAAACGGCCATTTACCGTATTGCCCAGGAGCTGATAAACAACATTGTAAAACATGCCCAGGCTACCAGAGCCAGGATTGAAGTATTTAGAGAAGGAGATTGTATTATTATGGAAGCTCAGGATAATGGGAAAGGAATGGATACCCGGCAATCGGTGCACAAAGGAATTGGTTTAAAAACTATTCAGGATCGGGTGGCACTTTTAGAAGGCAGCCTGGAGATTGCCTCCAATCCTGGCGATGGAACTTTAATTACCATAAGTTTACCGCTATCAACAAATAATTAATGACTATTTAAAAGTGTTGAAGATTTATTATTTACCATTTTATAAAGCTATTTAAGTACAGCAGGTAAGTTTATCTTTTCTGTTTGGCATTTTTAAATAATATAATTATGCTAATAATTATTTAGCATCATACCTATAATCTACCATGCTTTTAGCACCTGAATAAACAGGTGCATTATATAATTTTATAAATGATCTTTTTAGAGGTAAAAAGAGATTTTTAAGTTGATTATACAACTTTGCCTTTATAATAGATGTGCAAAAAAATAGTTTCACCTAAGTCTGTTTCTTGGAAAAGTAACATAAAGATAACATAGAAATTAAATCCGTTTAGAGAAAATCTCTGTATTATTGTTAATACAGAGATACATACTTGCTTTGTTAAGGTTTACGGTTCTATTTTTAAATATTATATTTTATTTTAATGACATCTTTCCATTCAACAGCTTTATTAGGATTTATTATTCTTATTGTGTTAAGTGTTTTTTGGTGGTTAATTGTACTTGACTTGGATAATCAAAGAAAGTTAAAAGCTTTTACTACTTCTAAAATTAAAAACCGGCAACAGAAAAGATAACTATTTTTTAGCTGCAATCTGATTCTTGTTACGCTATCATTTGCCTTTAATAAGGCTTGCTGATAGTTATTCTTTTCAAGCTTATTTATCAAAAACAGCCATGCCAGCTACTTGGCTTCACCAGTTAGCCCGTGTAAAGTGCCGGGCCGAAGATTAAGTAGCGTAAGTGCAAGAAAATACGTTTGGATAAATTGCTTTTAGAACTTAAGTTTCAAGCCTCCGTTTACCACAAACCCATCTAAAGGCGCGTAAATATCCCGGAATATTGGGTTGGTAAGGCTGCCGGTATAAATACTATCAAATTTTGTTTGCCGAACATCCAGGAAGTTCTCGAAATTGGCAAAAAGGGAGAACCGCTTAAAAAGCCTTTCGGCCATGAAACCGTTAATAATATAAGGCTTACCCGAGGTTCCATCCGTAAGTATTTGTTTTCCGAAATAATAAGCTTCCAAACCTATCTTCCACTTATCTTCTGCTTCGTACATTAATACGGCATTTACCCGGTGCTTAGAGGTTAACGGATTAACCCTTTTGCGGCCGTTTTCATTGATTTTGGTATCGGTAAAGGTGTAACCTAAAAATAAGTTAAAATCTTGATACCCGATTTTAAGGTTGGTTTCGGTGCCTTTGGTATCTAGGTGCCCATCTATATTTTGTAAAGAATATTCGTTATTTCCGGATGAAAACAAGGATAAAGGATGGTTCAGAAAGGTATAAAAGAACAAATGGTTAATGCTTAAACTTACGGTTTCGTCGGCAAAAGCAGTACGGTAAGTAAAATCCAGGTTGCCACCGTAACTCTTTTCCAACCGGTTGTTCTCCGGACTGACCGGCAAAATGCCGCTGTATTGCAACCGTTCGGTTTCTTCGGTAAAAATAGTGGGTGCTTTATAACCAAATCCGCCGCCCAGGCGCGAAGTAAAATTCGGCTTTATTTTAAACAAGGCCGATAAACGAGGAAGTAAAGCAAAGCCATAATCCCGCACATAATCACTTCTAAGGCCGGTTTCCAGCTGTAACCAATCTTTTACTTGCCAGTTATTTTGTACAAAAAGTCCGAAGGTGGTTTGGTGGTAGTCCCGGAGTGGGTGAGAAGTTAATCTTTCTTCGTCAAAATTATCGGTCCAGAGATTAAGGCCCGCTATCCATTCTGTTATTTCCCCCGCCTTGGTGTAAGTGGCTTCACTAAAAGTGCTTACCTGGTCTCCCGCAAAGGTATAATCCGGAATGGAAAGCCGGCGATTAAAATAGCTGATACTATTTTTGAGGTTTATCTGACCATGATTACCTATTTTTTGGTTCAGGGCAAATTGAGTAGAAAACCGTTGGGTTTTGTTTTCTTCAAAATAAGAATGGTTACGGTTTCCGTTTCCCCGGATGTAATTTATATCGCCGCCTAACCGATCCTCAAAGACGGTATTAACGCCAAAATTAAGGGTGGTGCTGGCGGAGGGAGTATAGAAAAAACGAGGATTCAAGCTATAACGGGTAAACTGGGGAATAGCCGATAAATCAGTACCCGATGGATCGTAAGCTTGGTTGCTGTTACGGGCCCCAAACACCGTTAAACCAAATTTACCGAATTGCTGCCCGTAAAAGCCGTTCAGATCCAGCCCACCGGCCGAAGTACCATTCAACATAAAGCGTAATTCCGGTTCCGGACTTGGAGTTTTGGATATAAGATTTACCAGCCCCGCAATGGCTCCGCCTCCGTATAAAGTAGAAGCCGAACCTTTTATTACTTCTACCTGCTTTAAGTCCAGCGGAGGTGTTTGTAATAAACCCAAGCCCCCGGCATAACCGGCATACAAAGGAAAACCATCCTTCAGGATTTGGGTATATCGCCCGTCTAAACCCTGAATACGAATACTGGCGTTAGCCGAAGTAGCCGACGTTTGTTGCGTTTGGATACCGGTACTTTCGCTTAAAATCATGCGAATATCGCCGGGCTTCATGTTACCCTTTTCTTCCAGTTCTTCTCCGGCAATTAATTCTACCCGGGTAGGAATATCCTGGATAGTCCGGGTGCTGCGGGTAGACGTAATTTCTACCGCTTCTAATTCTGATTCGTCGCCTTCCAGCAAAATAATTATTGGTTCAGCCGAAGTCCTGGGGAAAGTTATCACCTGCACTTTTTCGGCGTAGCCAATATAGGAAAACCGAAAAGTTTGTGGCCCATCGGGTATATTCCCGATGATTACCTGCCCCGAAACGTTGGAAGTAGTACCATTAATGGTACCGTCTAATATTGCGGTTGCCCCAATCAAAGGTTCTTTGGTATCTGCGTCCTGCAGCTAAGCAGTTAAGGTATTTTGGCCATTGGCCACGGCAGTGCTTACCAATGCCATTATGAAAAGCATTATTTTTTTCATCTCTTTTAAACTTAAATTAAACAAAATAGGGTGTAGCCTTACCTGGTTAAAAGGAAGGAAATAGCTTTAAAAAATAGATGAAGCAATTTTAGGCGGTTGCCAAATAGAAGGGGCAAAAGTAGAAACAAAGTCTTGGAAATAAGCTAAATACCTTTCGGTATTTGGAAAAAAGATTAAAATCAACTTGGGGCTAGATAGGGTATAGGTAAAGCCGGGACAATTATGACAGCTAAAAAAAGGTGAACAAAGCTCACAATTCGGGGCGGTTCCGGTCTCTTTATGGTTGGTTCTTTCCGTAATATCATCTTCACCAAAGCAGTTATCAGCCAGGCAACAGGGAAAAATAACTAGCAGTAAAGTGAAAACCGATAAAATGAAAGCCACTTTCTTCACGAGGCAAAGATAAGAAATATTATCATAAAAGGCAGACTTGAAGGTGCCAAAGATACGCGCAAAAGCAGTAGGATGGAGGCGCTTACTTATCGGGAGGCTTTGAAGGCGTTGGGTCAATTAAAATAAAACCTTACATACAAAGCAGAAAGCAGGTAAGTATTACCTGCTTTCTGTCTATAAACCCACATATTTTTAATTTAATTTGGGCTAAGATACCGTTGAATTTATAATGGTAATTAAGGGTTAATGGCCGAATCAAGATTATTCCTATTCTGAATATCAACTTCGGTGTGGCGAACCGATTCCTGAATGATACCATTATGTTCTTCTACTAATTTCTGGATAGATACTTCTTCGACTACCCGGGCTTCTTTTCTTATAATCGGAACTTCGGTATACTCTTTTAATTCAATAATACCAGGTTGGAAATTAGTAAAGTTAGCTTCTCCATTGGTAGGGTTGCCGATCAGGTGTTCTCCTCTTTTCTCGCGTCGGCGAATAGGTTCACCCAGGGGCCGGTCTACAATGTGGTTTCGGTCTTGTGGTGTTCGGACTGTATTTTTATCACTGTTTAGCGCTTGGTCATCCGCAGCGGCATTTAAAATGTCGTTTGTTCCACTGGTATTTGCCCGTACGGGTTCGCCGGTATGTTCGCGGTTAGCGGTGGGAGTAGCAGGCAAAGCACTTTTATTAATATCTTCGGTATTATTTTCCTGTAAAATTTGGGAAGCCGCACGGGTTTCTTCCGGGGTAGTGGTATATACCGCTACTATGGCATTGCTTTTACGGGCAACTGCTAAATTGGCCTGCGCATCAGCCGGTGATGCAAATAAAGAAGTAAAAAATTGTTCGTAAGCATTGGGGGTATTATCAACTTTCACCAGGTCTGCCTGTTTGGGCGCATAGCGGGTAACCATTTCTATTTTATCTCGCCTTATATTGGCTTGCTCTAATTGTTTAACTGCTGTCTGGGCGCTGGGCACCGTATTAAACAACCCAATAACCGTTTGGGCTTTACGAGTTTTATATAAGTTGGCCGCCTGGTAATTAGCGTGGCTATAGAAATCTTGCCCTGGTTCATGGCTCTTCTGGTTTGCGGTTACCATTTCGGTGCCAAAATTATTTAGAGTTAAGGCTTGCTGAACAACAATTTCGGTTTCCCGGCTTAGGTTTGTTTTATCGTAGGAGGGAAGTAGCCGCAGTTGATCAACAGAAATCCGGGGTAATATTACTTTATCTTTCGTGGTATCCAGTTCGGCCAGACCAATAGGAATAATGACTTGGTGCGAAGACAAGTTTATTTCATTATTCTTTAAATCTAATACCAGATAACGCACTTTGCCCGCATCACTATCTATTAAAAGTTCGGCTACTTCACCCAATTTATTTCCCTGGTTATTGGTTACAATCCAGCCCCTAATATCAGGTTCGCCTTTAGCCGGCGTAAAATCGCTGTTGCTCAATTCAGATAACCGGCGCTGCTCGTTACTACTGTTTTTCATAATTTCTTGTATTAAGTGAAAATAAGTAAGAAGGCTATATTAAAGTTGTATATCAACTTGTGAGCAGCTGTAACTAAGTAGCTGTTCATCTAAAAACTGATATCACATGTAGCATTGATACAAATTATCTTGATACTTGTGTGTATTTACTTAAAGTCTTCTTCTTAAAATACGCTATACGGTTATTTATGAAGGTTTTGCTATGGATAAATATCTTTTTTATTCCTGAAGATACTTTTAGTTTGCTAAAATAACTTTTTACCGCTGAATGGTAATTATTGATTGGTAAAAGCAATAGTTAAGAATATATGAAATATAATATTTTATGGAGACGTAGGTTGATTATATTTTGCAAGTTCTATATAATATTTGTGCAATGTTCTGATATTCAGTTGGTATAAACAATAGTATAAATTTGATTTTAAGCAAAACTATCTGATGAAATTTAGATTAATTAAGTATTTATCCCAACTAATAAGTCAGCCTTCCGTAAAGTTTGATATAAATTAATTACCATGAGCAGCATAAAAGAATTTTTTGGTTTAACTCCGGATGATAATGAAAACAGAAATTCTGATTCGGGATCTGTGAATACCGGTGAAACCAGAACAATTCCGATTATTCAGGAACAAGTGCAGATAAACAAAGAAGTAGTTGAATCTGGCACGGTACGTATTTCTAAAAGTGTGCACGAAGTAGAAGAAATGTATAACATACCTATTTCTTACGAAGAACACGAAGTACAACGGGTAACCCTGAATCAATACGTAGATGCTGCTCCGCCGGCCATCCGGTACGAAGGCGATACCATGATTATCCCAATTTTACGCGAAGAGGTAATTGTGCAAAAGCGCCTCGTGCTGGTTGAGGAAGTGCATGTAACCAAGCGCCAGGTAGAAAAAACTATTCAGCAGCCGGTTACGCTTCTTAAAGAAGAGCTTAATGTAGAGCGCAGAACCCGAAATAATGATTTAAACAATCTTAACAACAGCAGATCTAATTCTGCAGTATAAATTTTTACTTTTTTTTATTACTTAATTCGAACTTTAAAACTAAATAAAACTATGGCACAAACAGTAATTGGAATTTTCGACAACGCAAATCAGGCGCAAAATGCCGTTCAACAATTAGTAAGCAGCGGTATCAGTCGGGACAATATAGATTTAGCGAACGCATCGGCAAGTGGCAGCACCACTACCGATTATAATGATAATGATTCTAATAATGATGGTATTGGTGGATTCTTCAGTTCTTTATTCGGAATGGATGATGATGATTCCCAAAAATATTCTCACGTAGCTCGCCGGGGTACTACCGTAACTGTTCATACTCAATCCAGAGATGAAGCCGAAAGAGCTGCTGATCTTTTAGATCAGTATGGTGCAGTGGATGTGGATGAGCAAGCTGCTCGTTATGGCTATGCAGGAACTTCTGGAGCTACAACATCCGGCGTAGGCTTAGGTGCCGCTGGTATGGGCACAGATTCTGTACGTACCGGTATGGGTGCAACCAACATGGGTATGGGAACAACTGATTTAACCCCATCAGGAACTACCAGCACCGGAATGAACTCAGTTAATATGAATACCGGAGCAACTGATGTAACTACCGGCACCGGCGTAACTTCTGATGCAGATTTTAATACAACCAACCGGAACAACTTAGATACAGATCAGTCTATTTCGGTTATTGAAGAAAACCTGCAGGTAGGAAAACGCGAAGTAGAAACCGGTGGTGTACGTTTGCGTAGCCGCATTATCGAACGTCCGGTAGAAGAACATCTGCGTTTGCGCGAAGAACACGTTAATGTACAACGTAACCCGGTTAACCGTCCGGTTAGTGATGCTGATTTAAATAACTTCCGTGAAGGTACTATTGAAATGACCGAACATGCCGAAGTGCCGGTTGTTAACAAAGAAGCCCGCGTGGTAGAAGAAATATCTTTAGGTAAAGAAGTAACCGAACGCGATGAAGTAGTAAAAGATACGGTTCGTAAAACTGAAGTAGACGTAGATAATTTGAGCAGTAATGCTGATAATTTACGTACCGGTACCAACAACCAGTATTTAGATGATGATACAACCGATACGGATCGGAACAGAACCGGCGGCGGTTTAGGATTATAAGCGAGACAAAGCTAATTTAATCTATATTTTACAAAAAAGCGGCTTTAAATCAAGGAGCCGCTTTTTTATTTTCATTAATTTACGCTTACTAAGTAAGAAGGTAAATCCAGGTAAGAGCAATAAATCAAAAATAGTTACCCGGCGTAATGCAAGTTTTTTAACGGAGTTAATTCCGGTTTTTGGGTTTTTGCTTTTAGTAATGATTGGCAATAAGCGTTTTCGGGTAAGGCCAGTATAGGTAATTTAGTTTGATACAACAACTGTTTAGAAATGCTTTTGTGAAATAAGCTTTCTAAAAAATTGCGGTCGTGTATGGATACCGCTAATACTTCGGCTTGATTATCCGCTACAAATTCGTAAAGCCCTTTAACAACGTTATTTTCGGGCAGCTGCACCAAGCTATAACTATTTTCGGGAAAACGCTTAGCTATATTCCGGATAACTTGGTTATCAGAAAATATATTTAATTGACGTTCGGACAAAATGTTAATGATAGAAACAGCCGCCCCGAATGGTTCGGTAATACAGAATAGCTGTTGCAGAAAAGAGGTTTCTTTATGCTCAAAATCAGATGCGTAGGCAATGTGCTTAAAGCCGGTAAATTTTGCATCCTGCGGAATAGTTAATACCGGGCAGGCGGCTATTCGTATAAATTCAGAAGTATTGGTACCAACAATTTTATCCAGGAAATTGGTAGCACCTTTGGTTCCCATCACCACTAAGTCCACGTCTTCGTTTTTTACTAATTCGTTTAGGTTAGCCAGGAAATAACCGTATTGGCAAACAGTTTCTACCTCAAACCTAAAACCGTTTTCTAATCTGAGCTCTTTCGATAACCGGTTTAATTCCTGTTTATAATCTTCTTCTAACTGGGCATTGGTTGAAAAGACAAAACCGCTTTCGATGGGTGTAACGGGTAAGTTGATGATGTGGGCAATAATCAATTTGCCTCTAACCTGGCTGGCTAAGGCAGCAGCGTAGTTTAACGCGTTGGTAGCGTTGTCAGAAAA
>Ga0210040_10003427_pt1 | contig 21428 bp, 9 predicted proteins | sample CryGeyCG12114_NA_FD_185462 | JGI IMG/M metagenome (GOLD analysis project Ga0210040, IMG submission 185462) | Groundwater microbial communities from aquifer - Crystal Geyser CG19_WC_8/21/14_NA (SPAdes) (version 2) | ecosystem: Environmental > Aquatic > Deep subsurface > Groundwater | place: USA...
TACCTATTTGCCTTCAGTAATTATTTAGTCCATATGTAGCTTATTATACATGCTTATATAAAATTATATAAAATAAAAAACCCAATTCTTAAAATAAACAATATAATCACAATCTATATGCTGTTCTCAGTCCTTTCGTACTAGCTAACAGTTTTTTCTTATTTTTTTAATTAAAACAGCAGATAGGGACCGAACTGTTTCACAACGTTCTGAACCCAGCTCACGTACCACTTTCATCAGCGAACAGCTGAACCCTTGGAACCACTTGCAGCTCCAGGATGTGATGAGCCGACATCGAGGTGCCAAACAATCCCGTAGATATGAACTCGTGGGGATTATAAGCCTGTTATCCCTAGAGTACCTTTTATCCGTTTAGCGATAATCTTTCCACCCAGTATTATCGGATCACTATGACAGACTAATTAGTAAAAGTCCTTTATAAAAATGTTTTTTTATAAATCATATAAATTTAAGCCATTATACTTCTTTATTATTTTGTAATAATATAAATTTATCTTTGTACATCACCGTTATTATTTAGGTGACCACCGCCCCAGTAAAACTACCAAGCATACTATGTTAATTATAAATATAAATTCATATTAAATGGCATTTTTAGAAAAATATTACAACATCAAAAAAAATAAATATAAAAACTTTTTCGATTATATCCTACACTAAAAATAAACCATTCTTTAAGTATGATTATAGTAAAGGTTCATAGGGTCTTTCCGTCTAACTGTAAAAACTCTGCATTTGCACAGAAAATTCAATTTCACTGAATTGATACTGGAGACAGTAGAGGAATCGTTACACCATTCATGCACGTCAGCAATTAACTGACAAGGAATTTCGCTACTATTAAGATCCTCAGGTATAGGACCGTCGTTTACCGGGTATTATAATAAAAACGTTAATTTTTATATTTTTAGTGCCGGCACCGGACAGGTGTCAGATTCTATACATCATTTTATACAATTTAGCAGAATCCTGTGTTTTTGATAAACAGTCGTTCCTCCCTGCACTGAAACACTTGTTATTTTTTCATACAAAAAACTTTCAAAGCTCCCTTTCTCCCGAAGTTACTGAGATATTTTGCCGAGTTCCTTCAGTATCATTATTTCAATCGCCTTAGTATACTCTACCCATCTACTTGTGTCAGTTTAGGAACGGTTTATAGTTGGAAACTACTTAATAAAATGGTTTTTCCAGTAGATCATAATATTCATTCAAAATTCAACGAACATTATGGAACTCATTTCATTTATCAAATTTGAATTATTCATAATTTTCATCATTTATAATGTGGATTATAATACTTAGAAACCGACTAAGCCTTTTTTAGTTAATCTGTCAAAACATAAAAGATTTCCTTTAGATTTTCGGCGATAATGTTTTTAAACATTATTTTAAGTTACTCATACCAGCATAATTAATTCCAAGATTTTCATCTTTTATTAAATAAAAAACTTTAACAATTATGGAACATTCTACTACCATAAATTAATGAATTAAAATCAAAAAAATGATTACATAATTCATCTTCATTATAATTTCAATTTTTAATCTTAACAGTCTCTATACATTTAAAAGCTTTCGTATCTTTATTCAGTGAGCATTTACGCTTTCTTTAAATGATGGCTGCTTCCAAGCCTACATCCTGAATAGTAATGAATGCAACACTATACTCGTATATCACTAAGAATAAAATTAAAGATTTTAATTAATAATTAGGGCTGTTTCCCATTTGACTATATACCTTGTCATACATTGTCCGGCTTTTCCTTATCAAATAATAAATTATTCTAAGTTTAAATATTTTTGATAAAACTCTCGTCCCTCGCAAATAAGAAGTGCTTTAGCTATTTATATATTATAAAAAAAACTCTACTTGAATAGATTTCGTAGAAAACCAGCTATTCCAAATTTGATTGGCCTTTCACCCCTATTCACAATTCGTCCCAATATACTGCAACATAAACGGGTTCGGTCCTCAAACACCAATGATTTACATTGATATAATCAACCTGATCATAAATAGATCATTTGGTTTCGGGTCATATATAACAAACTATCAATAAATTAATTACGTTGTTTAAACTTGCTTATTATATATACTCGCTGACTCATTATGCAAAAGGTATATTGTTGCTTTTATAAAATAAAATAATTATTACAAAAGTTTCAAATGCTGATAAATATATAATTTCAAATCTATTTAACACCAATATGATCACCCTTTTCTATTTCAACTTTCCTTCACAGTACTTGTACACTATCGGTTATTTCTTTTATAAGGTTTAGAAAGTGGTTTTTCTATATTCCAATGCAACAAAAATAAAACATTGTACTCTATTTTTTTTCATGAAATTACAACGTGTATATGGACTTTCACCTGACAATGTACTCGAAATCGTTCTGAGTTTTACACATTATAATATTTTATCTTAACCTTTATATAATTTCGTTCGCCACTACTTTTATAAATATGTTTATTTTTTTTTCAAAATTATTAAGATGATTCAATTCATTTAAAAAAATATATTATTAATTAACTATTATTAAATAAAATCACTTGCTAACAGTATGAATAAATGATTTTTTATTTAAATAAAAGAAATACCCAGTTATCCATTATATACTTTTATATTATTTTATATTTAAAATCCATTACTTTCAATATAGAAAAATTGAAACAAACATTAATGGTATCTCTACAATTATTTTAATTTATATTAAAATAAATTTAATTTTAATTTACATTAATGTGAAATTTAAATTTATAAACTGAATAAATAATTATTGTTCCAGCAGCAGGTTCCCCTACCACTACCATGTTACGACTTCATCTCAATAACCCACTATTCCCTAGCAATCTGTTTTCAGTAGAACTCCCCCTATAAAAAAAGCAATGTTGATTTAATATCAACATATTAATGTTGAAATCAGTGATCTACATAGACCTATTTAGAATAGGGATAACAATAATATTCATCTTATAATACATCTATTATTATGATTACAATATTACCACTGTTCCCTACTAGCGGCCACTTCACCTTATTAGGAAATCCATTTGTTAGGAAATCCTAAATAGAAATGGCATAATCACTTAGAAAGAATAACAAGCTCCTGTGACGTGACGGGCGATCTGTACAAGATTAGGTAACATATTCACCGTAACGTACTAATTTACGATTACTAGCGATTCCTCCTTCATATTTTCGAGTTTCAGAAAATAATCCGAACTGAGATGAACTTTATAGATTTGCTTATATTCACATACTTGCTGCTATTTGTATTCACCTATGTAGCACATGGATAGCCCAATCCATATAGGCCGTAATGATTTGACGTCATCCCCACCTTCCTTCGACACGAATGCCAACTGTTTCTTCAGAACTTATTTTTCGCAAGAATATTAACTGAAAAAAGGGGTTGCGCCCGTTACTAGAAGTTACTCTAACATTTCACAACACGGGCTTACGACAACCATGCAGCACCTGTTATAATAAATTGTATAATGATATTAAAACCATTTAATATCTCAAATAATAATATAAATATACTTAGTATATTTATATAAGAATTTATATTGAAATTCTTTAATAATTTATTATAATGACAAGAATTGGTAAGATTTCTCGCGTTTTGTCGAATTAAATCACATGCTCCACCGCTTGTGCCTAATCTCCGTCAAATTCTTTAGGTTTTAATCTTGAGGGATCGTAGTACCCAGGCGGAATGTTTTAGCGTTAACTACAATACCTAGTATATTACCAAATAAAAAACACTCATAGTTGACAGGGTGGACTACTGGGGTCTCTAATCCCATTTGATACCCACCCTTTCGTGCCTCAGTGTCAGTGAGCAATAGATAAATGCCTTCGCCTTTGATGTCCTTTCGAGTGTAAATGCATTTTAAATCTGATGCTCGAAGTACCTTTATCTCCTCATTCACTCTAGATTAATAATCAATATAATTTATCACATAAAGCTGCCTTTAATTATAAAATTTACTAATCAACCTACGCACCCTTTACGCCTAATCATGAGGAATAACGCTTGTACTACTCGTATTACCGCGGCGGCTGGCACGAGCTTTTGCCAGTACTTCTTCTAGAGATACCGTCATTCTCTTCTCTCTATGAACGGGTTTTACAGCCCACGCTGTCCTCACCCTCCAACATAACTAGGTCAAACGTTAGTTCATTGCCCAATATTCCGCACTGCAGCCTCTAATGCAGAGTCAGAACCTTGTCTCAGTTTCTGTGTGGCTGGACTACCTACGAGATCAGCTAAGCATGACTGGAAAGGTAGGCCATTACCCTACCCAACCTAAAACTACGTATGATTATCTGAGACGTAACACTATATTACTTAATTTATTAAATCTCCAAGATTCTTATCTTTATTCTCAGGTAAAACTCAATACGTTTTCTACACCCGTACGCTACGTTTCTCTATATTAAATTAATATTTATTTTATCATAAAAGAAAAACGTAAAACTCGCATGTATCAAGTCTGTCGATAGCGTTCATTCCGAGCTAGAATCAAACCCTATAATGATCGAATATTTAAAGTATAAACTTTAATTTTCTAGTTAAAAATCCTAAATTATAAATATAATAAGGTAGCAGGAGGGCGAGTTGAACACCCATCTTCAGATCATGAGTCTGATGACCTACCATTAGTCGACCCTGCCATTGGGTACGAAGGGATTCGAACCCTTGACCAATTGATTAAAAGTCAACTGCTCTGCCACTGAGCTACGTACACGTAATGGTTTGCCTCTTACGGGATTCGAACCCGTGTTTACACTTTGAAAGAGTGTTGTCCTAGACCGCTAGACGAAAGAGTTAAAAAAATAAGGATAAGACGAGATTCGAACTCGTGAGATTAAAAATCTACCCGCTTTCCAGACGAGCGCTTTAGACCACTCAGCCACATATCACTACATTTTTTTAATGGACACAGTAGGATTCGAACCTACAACCAATTGGTTATGAGCCAACTGCTCTACCCTTGAGCTATGTGTGTTTGAGGCTGAGGGGACTTGAACCCCTACGACTTTCGTCACCGGATCCTAAAACCGGCAAGTCTACCAAATTCCTTCACAGCCTTGTGATTTATATATCAACAAAATTAATTTATCAATTGAAGTTATATATAATTATCTAATATAAAAAAAACAAACCTAAATATGGTTATAAGATATTAAATATTACATTCTCATTTTTCATGAGTTATTATAATAAATACTCATGAGTTCTATTTGATGTATATATCAATAATCTAATAACTCTTGAATTTTTAAATTTAAATATATTTAAATTTAATTGGTGTGGTTAAATACCATTTATATAATTATCAAACCATATAATATGTATTTATCTAATAAAAAAAAATCAATAACAAATATTTATTAAATTTAGAACTTTATTTGATAATTTTTATAATTGATATATTTATCATTAGATAATTTATTATGTGGAACTGTGACAGGAGGAAAAAAAGAACTGAAAGTTTGAGTAGAATTAATAATTATATAAATATTTTTTATTAATTGTTGTTTGGTTAATTTAATATAATTAAATTCACTATAAAATATAGTTTCAGCTACATTAAATTTCACATGAGGAGTTCTTGAATGTGGAGAAACCATAAATTTTTCTATATAATCCTCATGTCTAATATACGGTTCATAATTTAGTATATTTTCTTCTTCAGAATTATAATCCTCATGCCAACTATTAGATCTTTTATTATTTACAGTTAAAAGACTATATTTAAGGGATCGTAGAATCTTATTTATAAATTCAGAAGTAAATTTTATATGTTTATTAAAACTAGGTTCATAATCCATAAAAAATCTAATTTTTCTAATCTCAAACATTTCATTATTTTCATAACTATAAGATAAATAACTTTCATAATAATGTACACATTGTAAAATATAATTTATACTTACTATGCTATTATTAATTAATCTATTCACTTTATTTAAAAATAAATTTTTTTCTTTATTATTAAATCTATTATACAAATTTAATATTTCATTAATACCTCCTAATTTATCATATGAAAAAAAGTATGATAAGTAAACTATTATACTCATTTTTTTAGAACATTTTCCATGAATACTATATAAATTTATAGTAGTTTTATCACGATTGAATCTTCTTACTTTAGGCATATCTGCATCTTCTTTCAAAGAGAGTTTTGCAGCAGAACTAATATGAGGATTTTTCCAAGCAAACAATTGTATATATTTTCCTATTAAATTAAAATTCGTGTTTTTTTTTACCTGAAAAAAATGAAAATGATAATTTGGTAATTTTACTAAATTATTGGCTAAATCAATATTTTTTATTTTGAATTTCATATTATTGTTATTAAGTTTATGAATTTCATTATTTATGTGATTTTTATAATTTTCATGTTTTCTTATCCTTGATCTAGTTTTCAGTCTAGAAAAATTTTTATAAATAGAGAACATTTTAAAATCATAGGAATCGATATAACCTGCTTTATATAAATTTTTTAATGATTTATATTTTTTAACTAAACGAATAAAAAATTTTTTTCTCTGTATACCCCAGTATCTTAAAAATCCTCTTCTTTTTTTTTCTTGAGGCAAATATTTTCTTCGTTCTCCATAAACATATTTAATACTTAAATATAAATTTTGTGAAAACAGCTTAGGGATATTATAATGGATTTTTCTTGAATTTTTACTTAAATGAGAATTATTGTTAAAATTATAATTTTTATTAGAAGAGTTATTCCAATTAGATGTTTTATTCCAGCCAGGTGTTTTGTTCCAATTAGAAGTCTTGTTCCAATAAGAATTATTTTTGTTAGAAGAAGTTTTATTGTATAATATTGTATGATTATTTTTATTACGATTATAATTGTTACTATTATAATTATTACGATTATAATTATTACGGTTATTATTATTATAATTATTACGATTATAGTTATTATTATTATAATTATTACGATTATAATTACTATTATTATAATTATTACGGAAATTATTTGGATGATTATTAAATCTATTTAACCTGTTTAGATAGTTTCTTCGTTTATAATTAAAATCATTAATTTTTTTTTTTTTTATAATATATTTATTTTCGAGTGATTTATAATTTTTATTCATTACTTTATAAATACCCCTATATAATCTAAATAATCTACGATTTCTTTTTCTCATATATCTAGAATACATTTTACTTTCATCATAGATAATTCTAGTGTATTTATATTTATAATATTTAGTTGTTTGATAAAAACGTCGGCGTTTTAAATAATGTTTTCTCGCACTATTAAAAAAATAATAATTTTTAAACTGTGTACGATAATTCCGCCAGAAACGAATTCGTTTTTGATTATAATCATATTTTAACTTATTTAATATGCTATCTAGTAAGCTATAACTGTTAGAAAATAATTTATTAAATGTATTAGAATAATAATAGGGAATAAAATTCCATTGACTAAAAGATTTTACTTCAGAATTCAAGAAAATAGATTTTTTTTTAAATGACTTCAAATGGTTTAGGAAATTAAACTTCAATTTTTTTTTATATTTTTTAGAAAAAGATTTAAGAGTAAGAGTTGCTGTATAAAAAAATTTATGATGTTGTAGATAGGAATATAATACCATTAAATTCCATTGAAGTTGAAGATAACTACGGTGTTTTGATACAAGTTTATTAAATTTTTTATGATAATTAACATACATATATAATAATGATAATTTTAAATTATCATCAGTAAACATTTCAGAAATATTACTAGAGGGTTTTTTATATAATTTATTATTTATTTGTTTAATTTTAAAAAATAAAGTAGAGGATAAATTAAATGTTTTCTTACTAGAAAAACTTTTTAATTTTTTGAATAATAATTTAAATCTCATTTGATTTAACTTGAAGATATTCATATTATTTATGAGGAAAATATAATTATTCATAGAATTATTTTTAATAAAAAATTTATAAATATATTGATAAATATTTTTTTTAAGAATGTTATAATACTTATATAAATTCAAATTATAAAAAGGAATATTAGAAGATCTATTAAATAAAGTAAAATATTTATAAATCTTTGAGGTTATATCATAAGCTACGAAATCAGTATTATAACTATTCCATAATAATTCGTAATCTATTAAATTATATGAAGAATTTGTTATTTGAATTCTTCGAAAACTATATTCTGTTATATGAAGAAATTTTTTTTTTTTTTCTTGTGTTTTACGTTGTTTTCGAGTAAGAAATTTTTTTTTTTTTTTATATAAAATACCAGCAAAAAGTCGATAAAATTTCTTATACATATATGATTCATCATATTTTTTAGAATAAGCTTGTAAAGTTAATTTTCTATTCCGGTTATTTGTTCTAATATATTTTCTTTTAAAGTAAGGAATTTTTTTTCTTTGAATTTTTCGTTTAAGTTTTAACCTAGATTTATACATTGGAGCTAATGTAGATCGAAATCTTCTGTATTTTAATTGAGATTTTGATTTCGTATGTGATTTATAATGTTTACCAAGTATGGATTTTTCTAAATCTCGTCTTCTCATTAATAATATATTTGCTGCACGTTTAGCGGCAGGTGAAAGAAAAAAAGCTTTTCTTCTATAACGTCGTTGACCACCTGCAAAATTTCGTATGAATAAAAAAATATAATATTTAATTTTTCTTTTCTGCCAAGATTTGAACCAATTAATAGGAAAAATGTTAAAAGTAGACCAGACTATATTTTTTATTTTTTTTTGATTAATAATTCTCTTATGAAATTTTATACGGTTCATAAAATTTTTTCTAGGTAAATACTTTAGAGATCCAAATTTAATTTTCTTTAATTTTTTAAATCTTTTAAAAAAAAATCTTCTATTTTTTTCTCTTTCTTTTCTTTTTTTTTTAATTTTTCTCATTGAAAAATTATTTATTGTTTTTTTTCTAGAAAAAGGAATACTTTTTAATGAGTTTTCATAATGCTGAGTTTTGTATTTTACTCGTTTAAGAACAGAAATAAAAAAATGACAAAGAAAATTAATTTTATATTTTATGAAATAGGGTTTTTGAAGAAAAGAAGAATGAATGAGTTTAGCCATTATGAAATAATAAATTTTTTATATATAAAAGTAAATGTGCTCACTATGGGACTCGAACCCATACGTTTTTAATAACATCAGTTTTTAAGACTAACGTGTCTACCTATTCCACCAAGTGAGTTATTAGATTTTTAGGATATGATGGGATTCGAACCCATGGTTTGTTAAAATCAAACACCGACTTTCAAGGTCGGCACCTTAGACCTCTCGGTCACATATCTTTATTGAGGTAGGTAGGATTCGAACCTACGAAAATCATATGATAACGGATTTACAGTCCGTCGCTTTTGACCACTCAGCCACCACCTTTTTATAAAAATTAGTTCTGTCTAAACTATTACAAATAAATATAAATGAATGTATAAATACAGAAACTATCTAATAATATTTATGTTAACAGAAAAAAATATTAATCTTAAAACATTCAGTTTAAATTTTGGACCTCAACACCCGGCTGCACATGGAGTATTAAGGCTTATTTTGGAATTAGATGGAGAAATAATAAAAAATGCTGATAGTCATATTGGTCTTCTTCACCGAGGTACTGAAAAACTTATAGAACAAAAAAATTATATTCAAAATATTCCTTATTTTGATAGATTGGATTATGTATCTATGATGTCTCAAGAACATACTTTTTGTCTAGCTATTGAAAAGTTAATACAATGTAAAATACCTGTTCGAGCAAGTTATATACGAGTAATTTTTTTAGAATTAACCCGTCTTTTGAATCATTTATTAAGTTTGACTACTCATGCAATGGATGTTGGAGCTCTTACTCCATTTATATGGGCTTTTGAAGAAAGAGAAAAAATAATGGAATTTTATGAGCGTGTATCTGGAGCTAGAATGCATGCAAATTATATACGACCTGGAGGTATATTATATGACATGCCTTTAGGTTTATTGGATGATATTTATAAATTTATTCTTCAATTTTCATCTAGAATTGATGAAATGGAAGAATTATTAAGTAATAATAGAATATGGAAACAACGTTTAATAGATGTTGGAAAAATGAATTTTGAAGAAAGCAAAAACTTAGGATTTAGTGGTCCGTTATGTCGTGCGTCAGGAGCTATATGGGATTTAAGAATAAATAATTCTTATGAAATTTATAATAAATTAAATTTCACTGTACCTATTGGTATTCATGGAGATTGTTATGATAGATATTTAGTACGAATTCATGAAATGAGATCTAGTGTAAATATAATTTATCAATGTATTAATAATTTACCACAAGGTTTAATTAGATTAGATGATAATAAAATTTCACCTCCATTTAAACATCAAATAAAAACATCTATGGAATCACTTATTCATCATTTCAAATTTTATAGTGAAGGTATACATGTCCCTAGGGGATATATCTATGGTGTAACTGAAGCTCCGAAAGGTGAAACAGGTGTGTTTTTAATTAGTAATGGTACTAATAAACCTTATAGATGTAAATTTAGAGCACCAGGTTTTAATCATTTACAAGCATTAAATTATATGACTACCGGTCATATGATTGCTGATGTAGTAACTCTTATCGGTACTCTTGATATAGTTTTTGGAGAGGTAGATAGATAATCTATCAATTTTATATTATAAATTGTACTAATAGCAGCGGAAATTTTATATATAAAAAAAAAAAATAAAAAAAAATAATGGCACAGATGGATATAACTGTATTTAGTAGTGTAACAATCTATTTAATGTTTTTTTGGGTAGGATATATAGTTTTTTTAAAACTAATTCTCCCAATTATTGCTTTAGAGATGAAATTAAAAAACAAATTAATTTTATCACAAATGTTATGGTTTAAAAAAAATCTTCATCGTATCAATTTTTTTAGATTACCACATACTCGTTTAATGAGAAGAACGAGAAATCTAATGAAATCAGCAGAAATTTTAACAGAAGAAAGAAAAATATTTTTTGGTTTATATCCTATGGATATATTTATTATTAGATTAGCTTGTGCTAATTTAGAAAGAAACCCTTCCTTAGATTCTTAGTAATGTTTAATTTTTTGCGTAAAATACTTAGATTTTACACTCAAAAGAACGACAAGAAAAGACATAAACGTATTAGACGTTGCACAGTATTATTTTATTTTTTAATTTTAATTATATTTGGATTAAATAAATTCATTATAGGAATTAATTTATTCATATTTATCATGTATACTCTTGTAAATTTATATAAAGATTTATAATTTCTATTATTATATATTTAACATTTTGGTTTTCTAACAAGTTAGAATTTTTTAGTTTGCCTAGCAATTGTATTAAAAGAAAGTATCCTCGGGCTCCGGTCTCATCAATCCATATTTTATGTATATGAGTCATGATGTTAACTAATCCATTTGAACAATTTATTATTCATAATTATCATTTCGCTGAGAATAGTTATACTAATTTTTTTTTAGTTAATGATATGTTAATATTATTTATATTTAGTATATTAAATTACTTAGTACTAAATTTTTTTTTAAATTTTAGAAAAAGAAAATTAAATACTAATATTTTTTTTAATATATTAAAACTTATATATCAATTTATATATTCTACCGTTATTTCTTATCTAGGAAAAAATGGTAATTATTATTTTTCATTTTTTTTTTATTTATTTATTTTTATTGCTCAACAAAACTTAGTAGGAATATTACCTTATAGTTTTACTACTACTAGTCATTTATCTGTTACTTTTGGATTAGCTTTTATGATATGGTTTGGTATCACTATTACAGGATTTCAAGAAAATGGATTAAAATATTTTGACTTAATATTTCCTAGAAATATACCTTTCTTAATTACTCCATTTTTAAATGGTATAGAATTAATTAGTTATATTTTTAGACCTGTAAGTTTAGCTTTACGATTATTTGCTAATATAGTGGCTGGACATATTTTATTAGATACTATTGCCTTATTTATTCATAAAATGACTCATGTGAGTAGCATAACCTTATCATCTTTATTTATTTCTATTATTCCATTTATTATATGTTGTGTTTTAATTATATTTGAATGTATAGTAGCTATATTACAGGCTTATATATTTATAGTATTGTCTTGTATTTACTTACGAGATGTTTACAATCTTCATCACTAATTGGTTTTATTTTCTATTAGTTGATGTGCGAATATATTCACGATATTAAATTAAATTGGTTTTTTACTACTAACCATAAAAAAATTGGTATTCTGTACATTTTTTTTGGGTTGTTTAATGGTTTTTTAGCTGTATTATTATCTATGGTAATGCGTTTAGAACTGGCTTTTCCAGGTGATCAATTATTATTTGGTGAATACCAATTTTATAACATGATTACTACTATGCATGGTATATTAATGTTATTTGTTGTAGTAATGCCAATTTTATTCGGTGGATTTGGAAATTATTTCTCTCCTTTATTAATAGGTGCCCCTGATATGGCATTTCCAAGATTAAATAATTTTAGTTTTTGGATGCTTCCGCCTTCTGTTATTCTTGCATTAGCTGCTACATTTGTAGAAGGTGGTCCAGGAACAGGTTGGACACTTTATCCACCTTTATCTTCTCTTCAAAGTCATAGTAGTATTTCTATTGATTTATTAATTTTAAGTTTTCATGTAGCAGGAATGTCTTCAATTATAGCAGGAGTAAATTTCATAAGTACGATTTTATATTATAAAGCTGAATCTATGTATTTAAAAGATATTCCTTTATTTCCTTGGTCTATTCTAGTTACTTCATTTCTAGTTGTATTAGCTATGCCTGTATTAGCTGCGGCTATTACTTTATTATTTATGGATAGAAATTTTAATACTTCATTTTATGATCCTAGTGGAGGTGGAGATCTTGTATTATACCAACATTTATTTTGGTTTTTTGGACATCCAGAAGTTTATATTTTAGTAGTACCAGGTTTCGGAATTGTTAGTCATGTAATTTCTACTTTTTCTCAAAAAAGAATATTTGGTCAAATTCCTATGGTTGCTGCGATGATTTTAATAGGAGTAATTGGATTTATAGTATGGGCCCATCATATGTTTACATCAGGTATAGATACAAATACTAAAGCTTATTTTACTTCTGCTACAATGGTGATTGCTATTCCTACTGGTATAAAAATATTTAATTGGTTAGCTACTATGTGGGGTGGTAGTATTTGGTTTTATACTCCAATGTTATTTTCTACAGGATTTGTAATACTTTTCACTTTAGGAGGTTTAACTGGTATAATTTTGTCTAATGCAGGTATTGATGTTTCTTTACATGACACTTATTATGTTGTTGCTCATTTTCACTATGTATTATCTATGGGTGCTGTATTTGCTATTTTTGCAGGATTCTATTATTGGATCGGTAAAATGTCAGGATACCAATACCCTGAATATTTAGGACAAGCTCATTTTTGGATAATGTTTGTAGGTGTTAATTTAACATTTTTCCCAATGCATTTTTTAGGTTTATCTGGAATGCCACGTAGAATACCTGATTATCCTGATATTTATCAATTTTGGAATAGTTTTATATCTTTTGGAGCTTTAATTTCTTTATTTAGTATATTATTATGGTTTTATATTGTATATAAAACATTAGTTGAGCATTATATTTGTCAAAGAAACCCATGGATTTTTTCTTCAATAGATGAAATTCTAAATAAATTATTAATTATTAATAACGAAGCTTTTAAATTTAGAAAATCAATAGATTTTAAAATTTCATTTGTATTAAATTTCATTGTTAAATTAAAAACATTATTAAAATCTAAAAATATAAAAACTATCTCACTGGAATGGACACTTACATCTCCTGTATTAAATCATACATTCACTATTCCTGTTAAAATTATTACTACTGCTCCTCATTATATAGATTATAGATGGGGTGCATTAATTCAAAAATATAATTCTTATTATTTTCTACCTTTGTTTTCAGGTGTCAATAGAAATTTACTATCTACGTACAACAATATATTAGATCAACATTTAGAATATATAAGACCATTGTATGTATTTACAAGTCTATCAAGTAACATAAATATTTATAATTATACTAGCAATAACTAATTACTAGTAATAATAATTAGTAGGAAGGGGTATCGCCAAGTGGCAAGGCAATAGTTTTTGGTACTATCACACGAAGGTTCGATTCCTTCTACCCCAATAATTTCCATTCCCATGATGATAATAAATAGATTATATATTTTATAAATGTAAGATGTTTAAAACTAATATTAATATATATTGGATTTTTTAACACCAAATATTTAGTTTGATAAGATAGTAATTCATATTTAGCTTGCAATCCATTTATATATTCCACTACATAATAATCTTCCTCAAAAATAGAAGTATTAAATATAAATTCACCCCAATAACATATTGATAGTAAAATATCAATAATAAGGTTAATTAGAGCAATATTAAAAAAAATAAAATAATTTATTACAGAAAAAACTCCATTATATACAAATGAAATTGTTAATGTGTAATATATATCTGCAATTATCTTAAAAAAAAGATGTACAATAATAAATAAGTTATTTATTCCTATATAATAATAAATATCTGCAAGTAAATCATTATATGGATATGTTTTTATAGTATAATATAATCCTTTCATTACGTCAAAAAAATACATATTATAATTATGTAAATTTTCATCATAATAAATTTGTTCGTAAAATAAGTTCCCAAATTCACTTACATTTCTGAAATTGATTTCAAAAGCTCTATCATCAATCTGAGAAAGTATCGACCAATATAAAATATAAAAATCAGTGAAAAAAATGGATTTTCCATCTTCAATATAACTTCCTATAAAATAATTTATAGCATTTTTAATAATATTATTCCATTCATGCTGTATTGGTTCATCATTCCAAAACCAGTAAAAATAACCGTTATAATATAATAAACAAAAAGAAAAAAACATAAAAAATCGATATAATGTTATAGAATATCTTAACATAGGTCTATGTTTTAATTTATGACGTTCTTTAGAATTTAATTTATCTGTGTAATCATCTATATCTTTTTTTTTCCATAAAAATATTAAAAAACAAGCAAATGAAAGAAGTGAATACATATTGCTATTAAAATTACATTGTTCACAAATATAATAACACAATAAAAAAGTAGGTGCCAATATTAAGTAATGAAAACTATTATTAATATTAATAGTATCTTCTTCTTTATCCAAAAGTGTAGATACCCAACAGCGACTTAAATGAGAGTAAATTATAAGAAATGTTACAATATTTATAAATATTAAAATAATCATAGTACCAATAGGAGAAATAAGCATAGCACAATGTAAACCCCATGCACTAAAAGAAGCAAGATACTTACTTTCATATCCTTCAATCATAGAAATTAATTCTACTATATGAAAAGAAAGATAACCGTGAAAAAACAATAAAATAGATCCTAATATTCCATTAATTTTTACAAAAGGTATAGATAGAATAGCTGTCATAAATTTACTTCTAATAAAATAATGAAAAGGATCATAAAATAAATTTAAAAAAGGTCTTAAGCGTCGTCTCCATTGTATCCAGATTTTCGCTCTAATATATTTACCAATTTTAGATTTTTTTTTTCTTCTGAAAAATTCTCGAATAAGATATTCATAAGTTCCTGCATCTATAAAAAATGGACGACGTTTTCTTCTTTTTTTTCTTCTGCTGAATTTATATCTAAACAATTTATCAATAAATTTATAAACACCATCATAATATTTCTGATACAAAATATATAAAAATAACAAAAACTTAAATTGGGGTATATATGCAGCCAAGAAACATCGCCAAGTTAGATAACTGTAATATATAAAATGTGCTAGTCGAACGGCGCGTTCGACCCAACGTTTAGCAATCCGGGCTTCAATTTTTTTTATTCGTCTACTTGTTTTAGCCATTACAATTTATTAAATAAAATATAATTTAATATACCTGAATTATAAACATTATTCTCACTAATACATATATAAAATATTATAGGCAAATCTAACATTTCAAAAGACTGAATAAATAAATTCTCAAAACAAAAACACTGGATTTTATTTATATATGCGTTTAGATCCGATGGAAAAGTCAAATATAATATAAACGATTGAAATTGACTACAGGTATTATTTATAATTCTAAAAAATATTAAGTTTATTTCATTATTTATACAATATATCCATTCTTGTAAAGATATAAAATGGATATCGTTTATATGATTAGATAACGTTGCTTTAAAGTATAATTTTAAAGTATATAAATTATATTTGTTATAAATTATATAAAATGGCTCAGAGACTATTACATATTGAGTTTTTAATTGATGAGATAAAAACATTTTTACAACATTATTTGTATAAAAATATATATTAAAGTAAATTTCATTTTTCAAATATAAATAGTAAGAAATAAAATAATAAAGTTGGTAATTTGTATAAAAATAATTTATGTCGCATAAGTATTTAAATATAGGTATATTAAAAATGATGAAAAAAATAATATTAAATACTATTAGCAATCTGGTAATAGTATTTAACATTATTTACGAAAACGTCGATATCTTTTTAATACATTTTTATTAGTTCGAGATCTTGTATTAGGGGCTATATTATTATATTTAATAGTAAATTCTGGAAATAAAATAGGATTTTTTTTTTTTTTGCTATAATATATTTGTTTTTTTAAATCGAGACTTCTAATTCTTTTTCTCCGTGACCAAAAATGATTTAATTGTTCAATTAAAAATTCTGCTTTTTTTCTTTTCTTAAAAACTTGAATTCGTCGGTTCTCGAAAGCGAGATCTTTTTTTTGTTTTTCTTTATCGATACTGAAAGATGATTTATAATGGATAGGATTAATTTCAAATCCTATTGGATACTTATCCAATTCTGTAGAACATATAAAAGGACGTTTTTTTTTATAGTATTTATGTTTGTTGTAATTATTATATTTTTTATTTTTATTAAATTTATTATTTGGATTATTATTTTTATTATTATAATTTTTATTAAAGTGGAAATGATTAGAATTATTGTTATTCCATTTATTATTAATATTTTTATTATTAGTATCTTTATTAATAGTATCTTTACTAATAGTATTATTATTTTTATTAAAACCATAATCATAATTGTTATTCCAGTTTTTATTCAATTGAGAATGATCATTTTTTTGTGGAAGGTTATTTTTATTATCAGTTGTGGGATTATTATTTTCTTGTTTGCTATTATTATAATATTTATTTTCTTGATTATTATTTCCTTGATATCTATTATTTCCTTGATATTTATTATATTTATTGTTTGGATTAAAGTTATTGTTATAATGTTTATTATTATTATATTTGTTCTCTTGAGAATCATTTTTAGACTGATTATCAGAGTTTAGGGATGCAAGATATTGAGCTCGACGTTCGTATCTACGTTCATATCTAGTAGGACGTCTTTTATCCCAATACTCTTTCTGTTGAGAAAAATTTAATATAAAAACTTTATTAACACTATCATAATTGGGATGAGAAATAATATTACTATCACTAGTTTTTGTAGCATTAGAATTATTATTATTTTTACTTATTTGAATAAAACTACTACTAGTTTTATTTATTTGATTAGTATCACTGAGGTTTTTATTTGTTTGATTTAAATTATTATTATCTTTATTTATTTGATTATAATTATTATTTTTACTTATTTGATTAGGATTATTATTTTTATTAATTTGAGTATTGGTATTGTTATGAGAATTGTTATTTTTATTAATTTGAGTATTGATATGGTTATGAGAATTGTGATTCCAGTTTTTATTTCCTTGATTACTATTTTTATTTGTTTGATTAGAACTATTTTTATTTGTTTGATTATTATTATTATTAGGTTTATAATTTTGGTTAGTATTATTATTATATTTATTTATTTGATCAGCATTCTTATTATTAATTTGATTGAAATTATCTGTTTGAGATAAATTATTAGGATTTTTATAAGGTTGATTATTATTATGTTTATAAGACTGATTATTATTATGTTTATAAGATTGATTATTATTACCTTTATAAGGTTGATTATTATTATGTTTGTAAGCTTGATTATTATTACCTTTATAAGACTGATTATTATTACCTTTATAAGAATGGTTATTATTATATTTGTAAGGTTGATTATTATTACCTTTATAGGACGACTGATTATTATTATTTTTATAAGGCTGATTATTATTATGTTTGTAAGTTTGGTTATTATTATACTTGTAAGGTTGATTATTATTATGATGTTTGTAAGTTTGATTATTATGATGTTTATAAGGTTCATTATTTGGTTGGTTATTAGGTTGGTTACTAGGTTGATTAGCATTAATTACTGTATTATTTTTGTTGATGGGATGATCAGTTATAATTTGTTTATTATTAATTGTTGTATTATTTTTATTTACTTGATTAGTATTAGGATATTTATTTATTTGATGAGAACTATTTTTATTTGTTTGATGAGGATTATTTTTATTTAAATGTTGATTACGATTATCTTGGTTATTTTTTGAATTATTATTATTATAAATTTGTGAAGAGTTACCATTTTTGTAAGTTTGATTGTGACTATTAACTGTTGTATTATTTTTATTTTGATTATTATCATTTTTATTAATTTGAGTATTGTTCTGAGGATTGTTATTTTTGTTAACTTGGGTATTATTACTATGAGTAATATTTTTATTAGTTAAATGATTGTTATTTTTATTAATTTGAAAACTATTTGTTGTGTTATTACTGGTCTTATTCAGTGAATCACTATTATTATTTATTGAAGAATTATCTTTAGTATTAGATGTTTTAGTAGAAAAATTATTATGATTTAATTGATTAGAATTTTGATTTAACAAATCAATTTTTTTAATTGTCGAAGAATTGCTATTTTTATTTTTAATAACTGAGAATTCGTTATCTATTTTTTTTTCAGAAGAATTATTACTATTTTTATTTAGCGAAAATTTTCTTTTATTAGAAGAAGAAGAGGTATATGGATTTTTAAGTGATGGAGAATTATTACTACTTTTATTTATTGGAAGACGATTTTGATCATGAGGAGAATAATAAGCCATTTTGTTCGATGAATTATCACTTTTTTTAATTGAATGTCTATTTATTTTTAAATTCTCATCTTCATTTTTATTAACTTCTTTATTATTATTTAAAGATTGAGAATTTGGATTGATGTTGATTAAATTATTATTTTTATTTGTTTTACCATTATTTTTATCTATTTGAGTATTATTTTGTTCTGTACTCTTATTATGGATTTGATTACTATTTCTATTTTCTTGACGTTTATTATCAGCATTCTTATTATTAATTTGATTGAAATTATTTGTTTGAGATAAATTATTAGGATTTTTATAAGGTTGATTATTATTATGTTTATAAGACTGATTATTATTATGTTTATAAGATTGATTATTATTACCTTTATAAGGTTGATTATTATTACCTTTATAAGAATGGTTATTATTATATTTATAAGGTTGTTTATTAGGTTGGTTAGGAAGTTGTTTAGTATTAATTATTGTATTGGTTTTATTATTATTGTTTATTGGATTATTATTATTATGATAATCATTATTTTTTTTTGGATTAGTATTATTAAACTTATTTTTTTTATTGGAATTATCATTTTTATTATTATTAATTTTACTAATAGTAATTGGAGACTTAGGAAAATTATTTGTCTGGTTAATATTATTGATAAAGCTAGTTTTCTCATTAATATTTGTTTTAGAAATGTTTCTATGATTTTCGTTACTAGAGAAATTATTTTTACTCATTGAATTATGGATTTGAATATTCGTATTTTTTTTTTTATTGTTGATTTTCATAGTATTATCATTACGAATATCATTTATTATTTTATTTGGTGAATTATTATTAGCTATTGGAGAATTATATTTTTTATTATTATTAATTGAAAAATTATTATCTTTTTTTATGTGGTGAGGAGAATTATTATTTGCCTGAGATTTATTGTGATTATTATATTTCTGGGATTGAATATGAGTATAATTTTTATTTTTACCGTGATTTACGCTACTAGAATTAATTTTATTATTAGAAATAGGGGTTTTATTCATGTAATTTAGATTATTAATTTTATTAGAATTATTATGTTTATTTAGTTTTTTATTATTAATACTTTCATTATAACGAGTATTAATCTTTTTTATTTCTTGGTAATTATTTCTTCTAATTTTCCTACCCTTATTATTATAATTTGTTTTATTAGTGGGGGAATTTGATTTCTTTAAAGTAGAATGAATGGATGATTTATTATGTAATGAAATATGTGTATTAGATTTATTTAATTGAATATTATTTTTTTTTAATATTTTATTATCCTTATCTAATTTAATATTATTATTTCTACTTGATTTAAAATTTTTTTTATATAATAATTTATTATGTTTCTTACTAGACATATTTTTAGTAATTTTTATTTTATCAGATAAAATAATATTTGCCTTCTTTTTTGATTTATTATGTAATTTTTTCTTATTTGTTATATATTTCGCTTTGTTTTTTAGTTTTCTTAATAATTTATATCTCATATATTTCTTACGATTCTCATATTTTTGTTTTAATTTAAATATATAATATTTTTTTTTATTATTATTAATATTATTTCTTACAACAGTTTTTAATGCAAATTTAGTGTCATTTTTCCTTAGATTTTCTTCTAGCGGCACGGATTTTAATCTTATTCTATGAAATAAAGGTAACAGTTTCAATCTTAAATATGTTTTTTTTTTATAACATTTTTTTAAATATATTATATATTTTTTAAACAATTGTCGTCTTAGTGCAACAGTAGTACGTTTAAATAATACATAACTCATTAGATTTCTTATGATTGTTAAAAATCTCTCATCTAATTTTTCCGAATTATAAACAAAAGAAAATTTATAAGGAAGTTTATATTGTAAATTTCTTTCTTGTAAGTAAGATGAAAAAAATTCTGTAATAATTTGAGAATATTTTTTCATATAATAATTATTAATACGCAGTTTCTTATCTTCTACAATACTTCCAAATGATTTAGAGAATAAAATACGAGTCTTAGTTGTATTTTCATTTTCGCGTAAAAGAGTAAACCAACCATTATTATGAGTAGTTCTTATATATAAAAAAAAATTATTTTTTTTTTTAAAATTAAACCACATCTTATTTAATTTATAATAGGAAAAAAAAGAATATATTTTTCTGAATGTTTTATATATACCTCGTATTTTTTTCTTAGTGGTATGTTTTTTTTTTTTTTTTTTTA
>Ga0210040_10003428_pt1 | contig 21424 bp, 8 predicted proteins | sample CryGeyCG12114_NA_FD_185462 | JGI IMG/M metagenome (GOLD analysis project Ga0210040, IMG submission 185462) | Groundwater microbial communities from aquifer - Crystal Geyser CG19_WC_8/21/14_NA (SPAdes) (version 2) | ecosystem: Environmental > Aquatic > Deep subsurface > Groundwater | place: USA...
TTTTTCTTACAGGCGGGGCGGCAGCTGGACTTTGTGGTCCTGCTATGTCGGGAACCGGACCCGGACCCGCCTGCTGTTGCGAAGGACCGTTCATGGGGGTTGGACCGGCAGAAAACTGCTGGTTTGGTTGGGGCTGTGGTATTGACATCGGCGGACCCTGTGATGGTGGCAACTGTGACGGTGCATACTGATTTGGGGTCGGTGCCTGTGGTGGACCTCTAGGAGCGTACGGGTTGGCTGGTGGCGGTCCTGGCTGGAAGCCTCCCTGCGGTGGAGGCGCAACTTGTGGTCGTCCTTGTGGTGCTGTGGGCTGGGAACCCGGAGCCGGAGCGTACCTGTTCGGCGGCGGTGCACTCGACGGGGGCGCGTTGTATGGGGAAGGTCCCCGAGGTATAGGTGGAGGGATCATGCTCTGTCCCATTGGAGGTGAGGTTATGGAAGGAGCATACGGATTATTGGTAGCTGACATTGGTCGTTCTGGTGCAGCTGAGCCAGCTAAAGGCGATGCTACTCTCGGCGGAGGTGCACTTCCCTTAGGAGGGGGAGGGACAGGGGGTGTTGCTCGTTGCCGTGTGCCGTATGGAGGCGCCACAGGCGGAGGGATTGTTTGAGGACCAGGAGCCTGCTGACCAGGGAATGGTGCAGCCTGCGCAGGAGCACCGGGAGTTCCACGTCTCGGTGTCGGAATACGTGCAAACCCTTCAGGGATATCGTTCCAAGCTTTCATGTCCTTGGCTTGTGAGGGCGGCGCAACTGCGGGAGACTGGTTGTAGCCACGAGGCGGTGGTGCAATGCCGCCTGGTTGTGGCATACCATAACCTGATTGGGGAAATCCCTGTCGCAGGGGTTGTGGTGGCTGATATCCGCCCGCTGGAGCATAAGGGTTGTTGGACTGTGCAGGAGCTTGGGTCTGTGGAGGAGCATAAGGGTTTTGTGGCTGGGTAGTGGCCTGGTTTGGTGGCGCATATGTGTTCGTGGGAGCAGCGAACGGGGTTGGGGCTGGAGGGGCCGCCGGAGTGAACATGCTCTGTGGCGCTTGGTAACCAACAGGCGTTGGCAAAGCCTTCTGCCTTGTTGTGGCAGCTGCTTTTGGTTGCTGAGTCGCAACGGCTGGTACGCCTGGTTTCTTGGTAGCTTGTTGTATGCGGCTTCGAGCGACGTCTGCCTCTGGGTACTTGGCCGGAAGAAGGTCCAAATACCTTTGTGCAACAGCTAGCTGGCCATGAGAAGCCACAATATCCGCGTACTCAAGATATTTGCTGTACAATGTATTGAGTCTCCAGTTATTCGACTCGTTCAACTCAGTGTCCTTGAAGTTAACAACTTTCCTGAAGATGGTTACCTTCTCGATAAGGTCTTGCAACCCACGAGCATGCAAGGAAAAGGCAGACGATGCGTCTTCTTGGCTCGCACCAGCATCCTCGTGCTCCCTGAGTTCCTTGATCCAGATAGCCACAACCTTTTCAAGCTTAGATCCAGCCATGAAGCAGAATGAGGCATCTTTGCGGGCAGCAGCATCTTCCGAACTTTGTTCTTCAAGACGATCTCCAAGTGCCTCGCAGAGATCGGGAAATTCGGTCTCATCTGCAAACGTGCACAGTGTTGCCATTACCTCTCTCCAATTCGCCAAATCAGCATTATGAACAGTGTCCCACAAGTTCTTGCCGACGACCGAAGCAAGCAACCGGAGGTAGTTTGGTCCGCCGGACTGCTTCGCGAAGTAAGCCTCTTGTGCCTTCTTCGTGCACTCATCGCCTCCACAGATGGCGATCATGAAAGCGTCCGACATACGATCCTCTGCCAAACATACGTCGAGAGCCTTCTCGAAGTGACCCAGCAAAAGAGCGCGTGTGATTTTGCGGTCTGCTTCTGACTCGTTGCCGGTGAAGATCTGGAAAGGCTGATTTGTCTTGGTGCCTTTCGTTGCGGCTAATTCGGACAGGAAATCACCATCGGGTGTGCTCTCGAAGATGGACTGAAAACGCTGGTGCCCTCTCATGGCAGACTGCTTCCGTGTAGCCTGTGGCGAGGTTACATTGAACTCAGAAGAGCTGTCAGTTACGTCTAGGTTGGCGATACCGTTGGTGGCCTCATCAGTATCGTCGTATCCGAGATATTTGACTATTTCTTGTCTAGGATTTGTCGAGACCAAAGTCTTGATGACCTGCCAGTCAGCTTTGTCTTCATCAGACTTAGCTTCCGATACTCTCTGCTGGCACAGGTCCGCCAAATTGCCCGACTGTAGCGCTTTCTCAAACGTCTCTGTCGCGGAGCCCACATCCTCGTCCACTTCGAATTTACTGATTTCGACTTTGGAAGCTCTGGGCTTTGCTGCGTCGGGTCTAACAGTAATCAATCTCCCACCGAAGCCGAAGGATACAGATACAGGCCTTTCTAGCCATTTCGGCGCCTTGTTCAATGAAAAAGATGACGTTTGAGGCTGGGTTTGTGCCTTTGAGAAGAAGTCCTCGCCATCCGCAGCTTGATTCTGTTCCGGCGAAGGCGCTGCACCAGGGTTCGTATTTTGCAACGTCTGAATTTGTAGCTTGCCATCGAAAGACGCGGTAGCGAACATGCTTGGGTTGGTGGGGTTCCACCTCGTCTGGAATGTCCAGTTCGTGACAACAGGATACTCTCCTAGAGCTTCCCCAGTCTGTGGATTCCATAACATTGTTCGATTGTCCTTGCCGCAAGACAGCAGCAGATCACTATCTTGCTGACACCAAGACAAGGATAAGACTCCTGAATCATGGCCCTTCATAATTTTCTCTGGAGCATTCGAGTTTCTGAGGTCCCACACGAGTATGACCGGCTCCTGCTCCAAAGAAACTGCTGTGATAAGTCTCGTTGGCTTCTCTGGGTCCCAAGCAATTGCACTTGCAGGCTTCCGGCCATAGTTGTTCATTGTCAAACTCTCTTTCTTCGTTTTCATGTCCCACACTGTTACGAAGCCTCCACTGCTACCCGTCACGAGGATGTTGGCGACTTTCTTGTTCCAGTCCAAGCAATCGATATCGTCTGCGCGTGCTGCCGTGCTGCCGAGCCGTATAGGAGAATCGAGGTTGTTGAGGTCGGAGATGAAGAGCTCGCCCCTAGCACCTCCTGTTGCCAGGAAGTTTGGAATCTTGGGGTTGAATTGGAGAGCTTTAATCGCGCCACTGTGTATTTTCTCACTCGACAAGGAAGCATTTGTGGCATCGGCCAACAATTGGTCGGCATCCCACAAGCCCAAAGACCCGTTGTCGTGTGCACCTGCTATTATCCCTCTCTTGTGTGAATCGGTAGCCGGCGTCCAGGCGAGATCGTGGAATCTGGTCTTGATCAGTAACATCCCGTTGCCGACACAGATGTACACACCCTGTCTCGGTTGGCAAGGTCACCGCAGGTTGCAACTCCTGGCCATGCTTCGTGTCATCTAATGCCAGATCCCACAACTCTAAGCATGTGTCGTTGTTGAAATCAGTGTTGACGGCTCCCGACTTTGTTCCGGTTGCAATCCAAGGCAATGTCGCACCCGGCGACCAGGCAAAGGCCGCCGTACGTGGGATCTCTCGAAGCCGCACCATTATGAGGACAGACCTCCTTCAGGCAAGCCGAGTTCGAGGGCAGGGGAAATTATATTAAAGAAGGGACTCGGAAGAAAGATAGAGGGACAAGCTTTACATGCAGAAAGGTAGATGAGTTGAAGGAATGACCACCGTCGGGGGCAGGGAGAGTGGACTTGTTGTCCTTTGATGAAGGTGCCAGATGCTGTGCTGTGCTGTCCCAAATGTTCCCCTGCTCTGAGTCGTCTCCCCAAACGTGGCCCTTGGCTCACACTCGCGGACAGCGTCACTGCACTTGACGGCGCCCGGCCCGACAGGATAACCCGCTCCGACCGTTCACATGTAATTTGCACGTGACCGTCTTTTCGTCGCATAGATCTTTGTCTTGTTAATGTGAATTCTGTTTGCTCGCTCGGAGTGCTCTGTGCTTGATGTGATAGACAGTAACAAAACAGTGATTCGACTCCCCTCAAGATGACTGACCCATCTACACGGCCAAATAGTACAGTCTATGTTGGAGGCCTCGACACAAACTTGGTCACTTCAGCGACACTCTCTGAAGCTTTTATTCCATTCGGAGAAATAGTGGATATATCATTACCCAAACCAGAGAAACCGTCTTCCACGGAGCTGCATCGCGGCTTCGGCTATGTCGAGTTCGAGGACGCTACAGATGCAAAGGAAGCCATAGACAACATGGATCAGAGCGAACTGTACGGTAGAGTCATCAAGGTCGCCCTGGCAAAGCCAGACGCCAAGCGCGAAGGCAACGTGGGCTTAGGAAGCTCAATAGCTATATGGGAGCAAGAAGGCTACTTAGCTCAGAATGCTGTTAGCGAAGAAGACAGGGCTGCAGTTCAGCAATCACACAACGAACGACCAGACGACCCTATGGAAGGCCTTGAAGGCCTCGATGTGGCTGGCCCCAGACCCGCGGCGTGAGTTGCGGTTATTCCAGGCATAGACACACGCGCAGACACCTTTGAAGAGAGACATGAAGATTGTCGTCATCCGCAACGCTCCACTAGGTACCTAAGCATGAACACAGAAGGATAAACTGGCCACATGCTAGAAGGCATGCAAGTGCGGCTATCTGGCTAAAGCCAAGAACCACACGAAGAGGATTCTACGGAAAGTGGGAAGTCCATGGACATGCTTGCGGAAACTCCAATGAGCCAAGGAAAGGCTGCCTCAAGAAATGGGAGTGCTTCGAGAGCATAGGCCAAGCGAAGGCACGGAGCGAACGAGATGGAGGACGGCGACACATTCGTAAATGGCTTGTAAGCTTGGACGGTGCGCATCCAATTAAATGCACTGATGGGACCTGAAACAATTTGCATTTTGTAGTGTTGATGTACAGCTCTTTGCGTGTCGTGCTGCCTGCCTTGGTGGCTGGAAATGCATACTGCTAATAACAACCCTGACCCTCCGGCCGGACCAATTTCAGCTTCGTAGTACTTGTTTATGCAGTGGTGCTGGAGGGTGTGTGGCTCTGTTTGGAGGACCTGCCGAGGCGGAGTGTCTTGTCTGTGAAGAGCTTCTTGCCCATAGCGAAAGCTGCTGCGAACAAGGCGAAACTGCAAGGTGTAAGCCTGGGCCGGCCAGCAAGCTCTTTGACCAACATACGCAATGACAACACCCAACGGCAACAACTCGGGAGGGATCTTCTTCAGTGTTTTGATTCTCTGTGTGATTGTGTGTGCTACATCGAACCATGGTTAGGGACGGGTTTGGCGCGGACGAGATTCTGGAGCTTACCGCTGTGTTCCTCCTCCTACAGCTGTGGGTCAGCAGTGGTTTTTCGCAAGCACGGGATCCCCTCACCTTTGCTCTCAGCATCATCTTGGAGTTGTGGAAAGGCCTTGCCTGTCGTAGGAAAGACTGGCGGACCATTGGCTGCTGGAGAGCAGCTTGCCTCAGGGGCTGCATGCGTAGTATGCGCGCGGTGTTCATGTTTGCGGTGGTGAAGGAGTGGAGAGTCTTGAGCAGCAACAGCAACAGCAGCAGAGAGAGATTCAAGGAGCAACAGTAGGTAAGTTAGCTGTCGTGACGATAGTGATGGTGCAGTCCCACTGCAAGTGGCACCGGGAGCTCAGGCTCGACCAACAGCCAATCACGGTTCTGCCTCGGAGAGCTTGGCTTCAACTTGCACTGCCAGTGACTCCTGCAATTCAAGTCCAAACCATGCTGTATCGACCTTCACAGATATAGGTAGCATTTCTGGCATGTGCTGTTCCGCCGGAGAACCTGACTACCAGGTATGCGGTACTTCTAATCGCAAGCTTACTTGGGCTGCCTCACATTGGTCAGCTCCAACCCATTATCTTGACAATCGTCCCCAGAGAAGCACGGAAATGCATGCCGCCAGGAGCAAATCGTTTGTAAATAACTTGAATCTGTGACCGTGCCTCAGATACTCGTTGTCACCCGTGACAATGATTTCGCATATATATTCTTCATTATTAACTCTCGATCGCACGATGTCTAGCCTCGTCGTACTCGGACCCGCTTGTGTGTATACCGGTAAATTCTTGGATCAAGCACAGAACACGGAAGCAGAGTGTTCCTCGCAGGGACAGTATCTACCTAGATGCTGGATTGTAGAAAGCACAATTGGTTGTGGAATTGTGGGACAAGTGACCGACCACGATTACCTGGATCTGACCTTTTTCTGCGGCATTCGACTCGTGGTTAGTGTATGCTTTCTGTCTGCGAACACTCCTGGTATTGTGGGCACCGAAAATCGCCCTTATACAAGAAGCACGCCAGTGGTCGACAGCGAGTAAGGGCACGCCTTGACGATCAGCGTGTGGCTGGCGTATGAAGGAGTCAAGGAACACTTCAACAATTAGAGCTTCCCGTTCCTTGCAGAAGGTTGATCATTCATGGTATTCTCAAGCTTTCTCAATTCACCCTTGCACCCTCGATAGTGTAGCCTTTCCTGCTCGACTATCGTTCGCTCTTCCGAGCTCGCCCGTAATCCACTTGCCGATCTCTGCCATCTTAACCATATCTACCCCCGTGTCACACCCCAGACTATGCAACAAATGCAACAGATCCTCTGTGGCCACGTTTCCAGTAGCGCCCTTACTGTATGGACAGCCTCCAAGTCCACCGACACTGCTGTCAAACGCCCTTACCCCATGCTCCAGACCTACAACAGTGTTGACCAATGCCATACCGTACGTATCATGGAAATGGAGCGCTAGGTCTTCCTCGCGAATCCCGGCTTCTTTCAGCGTCCGAAGGAGACGCTGCGTCTTCGGTGCCGTGCCCATGCCGGTCGTGTCGGCCACGCTGACTTCGTCGCAACCCATCTCGAGGAGCGAGGCAGTTATCTCGGCCACCTTGTGAGGATCTACCTCGGGACCAGCATACTACATACATGATCAGCAAGCATATTGAATGCGCGTGTGTCTATACCCACAGGACAACCCAACGCCACCGAAACATATCCACGGACTCGAATGTCGTTTTGCTTTGCCAGCTCCATAATCGGCTTACACCTCTCCAAGCTTTCAGCGATACTGCAATTTGTGTTGGCCTTTGAGAACTCCTCGGTCGCAGCGGCGAACAGGGACACTTCTGTGGTGTTCGTGGGAGGTACAGGGGTGGCAGAGGTCATGTCATTAGGGTTGCTTGCGGATGTGATTGGACCTTGATAGCCCTGCTGTTCAGGCTTGGGAGATGACGATGGCGTAGGGTAGCCTGTGTTATTTTGACTGGAACGTATTCTCACAAGGTTCTCAAGCCCTCGGATGTTGGGCACGAGGTAATTGTACGCTATCCCATGAGACGTTGACGGTGGTTTGGAGAGTAGCGTCTGCAAGATCTCGGACGTGGAAGCCATCTGCCTCAATCAGTGTTTCTTAACTCCGCAAGGCTTGTCCCGACTTACCTGAGGCACCCACTTGGCTGGCACGAACGACCCTGCCTCGAGATGTGTAACGCCCGTCTGCGCAAGGCGGTTGATGAGTTCCAGCTTCGTCTCGAGTGATATGGTCTTCTTCTCATTCTGCAGACCATCTCGCGGTCCCACCTCGACTATTTTCACATGATCTGCAGCATATATTCTGCTTGTGCTGAAGGTTCGTAACGAAGCACGTCGTGCCGCAGAGGGCAGACGCGTCCGCAGTCCGTTCATTGCGCTTCACAAAAAAGCGAACGTGCTTGTAATTGGATATAGACCCTTTTAAAGGCCCTACAGGACACAATGTAGGCGCTGCTACATCCTTACCTTAGGTAGCGTAGGATTTACAGCACATCCGTTGCGTGTTGTGGTCTGACGGACGACGACCGATGCTGGTGTACTCCGACCTCGGTGCATGAGTCATGCCGCTGCGGAGAAGCGCTTCATGTCAAGTCATTTGCGAGCTGCATGCTACGGAGTCTAGTAACATCGCTGGATCAGCACGCAACAAGGCGACGATGGACCATGCTATCGACAAAGCGGAATCAGGTGCTGAAGTCCGTCCTATGAAGACGGATAGGTCTTGGACCATTTCGTGGACATATTGGTGTCAATTTTTTGTCTAATACTAACAGCTTGGTAGATATGCTCAATTGCAAAGCAATCATGTCGAGCCGCAATTCCAGAATCAGGACCTGCACTTCCCTTCCGGAAATCGCGATGAAAATCATGCTTGCTGAGCTCGTTTGACTCCTATTACACCAGTCTCGACGACGCGAAGGCTTTTCGTACAAATGATATCGTATGTGCCCTTTCGTAGAACAGAAACGCCAATACCATGCAATAAGCCTTCTCCTATTCATGCAATGGCATCACGGTCGTAATGTAACACACTTGTAAAGACTATGCGAAACCGAAGTAGTCTGCGCCATAATTGATGGCGGTCATTAGAGAAGTCTTAAGCTCATCGGAGCTGTCGTAGGCAGGAAGATCGAGTTCTAAAAGATGGTTAGCATAGAAGTAACAGGTGTAGCAACAAGACTTACGATTGAAGCAAGTGTGACTGGTTGGTAGACGATTAGCAGTCGTGGGGTCGCGATGAATGGAAAACTTGGTTGTACCTAATCACTTGTTAGTAGAGCTCAAACGATCGATAGAGTTCAACTCACCATTCATGCCCTCCAACATCGAGAAGCCTTGTAGAGGCACCTTCGATGTACCAGTGACAAACTGTAGCAACTTGGCACGGTCCTCTTGGCTCATACCTCTGACTATGCGCCAGAACCATGTGACTTGAGGGCTGCTAGCATTGTAGTTGTGGTACTCTGTATTGGCTCGCCAGTCATCAACATCAATTTCCGGTAGACCCGAGATGAGAAGTTCGAGTTCTTTCTCGTTGAAAACGGCAACAAGCTCTGCTGGAATGATGTCGTGGAAGCCTTTGATAAAGTTCTCCAATTGCTCGTTGACAGACACTGTCAAGCGGTATTCCACCAGCTTCTGGACGTACTCTTTCTTGTTTTCCTCCGTGACAGGAATGTTGTGACCATCCGGTATCAGGTCGACAACTCTCTCTTCGCCGAATTGTTCCTCGACGACAGAGAAATCCTCGGTCAGAACCTCAGTGATGTCGTTCTCCAAAATCCAGACTAGGGATTTGTAGTAGTCTAGATCCATAGATTCCAGGTCCGCCAGGTTAGGCTGCTTGCCCAACATTCTCTTGTAGACTGCACGACTGAAATGTGCGTCAAGAACACGACCTTCGTGTAGAGCTTTGCCGATGATGCGACCAATGAATTTGAAATACACCAGATGCTGGTCATTGACCCAACTGAGTTTACTTGGATGGAAGGTCGTTCGATCAGCTGCAACGGGCTCCCACAACGCCCAATTCGGGTCGAACATGCCACGAGCCAAGACTTGGAACCACTCACGAGTAACACCACCGGCATCAACGCCCTCCTCTCCGTTGAAGCGGATATTGAGCTTGCCATACTTCATTTCTTCAGCGTTCTTGAAGTACAGAGCCTTGTAAGAGTCCATGAATACTTGATCACGACGAACATTGAGCTGCAGTGGCGGCTGCGGACTACGGTCATTGTGGTTCCTCGAATGAAGTTGTCTGTTGAAGAAATTCCGCTTGTTGTCGAAGTCAAGTATCTTGGGGTTGCGTGTGAGAAGCGAAAAGCTGCCGGATCCTTGCATCAACTTTGGGCTTTGACGAACGATATCATTGAGGATCTTTCGGTGGTCAGTTGTAAATCTGAAGAATAACTTCTCAAGCTCGTTCATGTCTTCTGGTCCTGGCGTGCCTGGAGCTTGCTCCTTGATCTGCAGGGTGAGTGGTATGTCCTTCAATGATGTGTGTTTGCACACGACCATCAACGATTCAATGAGAGGAAGCAAGATCGTAGCAAAGCTGAGCGGACCATCTTTCTCACCAATCACCGTCAGGCAGTCGCCGAGCTTGCTCCACACCGATGCCAAAGATAGATCGGTATGAGAAGAGCTGAAGATGGCCTTGACCGACACCGAGTCCTCGTTGCCGATGCTTTCTTGTTCTCGGGACAGATAGTCGAGGGCCTGTAGTACCCGGAGCAGTTTGACCTGATCCGAACTCGTAGAGGAGAATTTGGAAGATGAAATGACTTGCAAGTCCGTGCTTGATGTCGCTTCCTTTACAAGCGGTAAAAACTCATCGAGATCGGACATGATGTTGAGTGCCAGTGTTTGGACGTGATGCATCAACTCACTGCCAAAGATTGTGCTTGAGCCTGGAAGATGCGACAGACTGCGGAGAGTCTCGAGTGTATTATGGAAAGACTGAGAGTTGCACTCTTGAGCGACAAAAATACCAGTCACCAATTTAAGATTGTGCTCGGGAATGACAGGTGGCTCGAATGGTTTCTTGGTTTTCGATTCATCTTGTTCGCCCTCTTCGACATTCGCGCTGGCTTCTCCAGAGCTTGCGACTTGGTTGTACACGGGTATGCCTTCGCTTGCCGCTGGAGCTTCCAACATCGCCGTATCTTGAGCGGGCGCGAGAGTAGGCTCGGCTTGACTCTCTGTAGCACCTTGAGCTTGCTCAATAGGCTTGGGCTGCTCAATCTGCTTTTCCTCTGGCTTCTCCTTCTCCTTTCTGAGTAACAAGGGTAGAGGAGACGTTATCGCTGAAAGTAACTCGGAGAGCGATTGAAGACCTGAATCACTGTCCATGATGATTTTGCGTTCGAGAAGACTAATAACGTCGTTGATTGGATATTTGGTGGTCTTGTTTTCCTTGCCCTTGCCTTTCTTGTCTTTCGCACTCTGGCCCACGTCGACTTCTCTTAGAAACATTGTCTTCACATGGAAACCTTGTTGGCAAAGTGCCGACAGTGCTGCCAGACACTGCTGAATGACCAATAGTGGCGTCATGTCTTCACTGATGCCGGTATGGGGTTGCATAGACAAGGTTCTCTTGAGAGGTTGCGGCGTCTTCTGAACTGAAGTGGCCTTGGCCCGTAGAGACAAACTGGCTAGACTGCGCTCCACCGCTGAAACATCTGCAGAACCCTCCTTGAGGATGACAAGCAGAAGGCTGATTACCTCAAAACGTGTCTGACGGTTGCCACACACATTACGTAGGATGTTGAAGAGGTCTTTCTTCATCTGTCTACGTGTGTCGAGAGACACGAACATCAAACGTAGCAGTGTCGCAACACCAGCCTTATCGATGAGCTGGACTACCTGTCGTCGGCCGTCCTTGATAGAGTCTCGCTGACCTCGAACATCTCGTCCTTCGCGACCGGTTGCACTGTCATCCTGATGGAACATTCGGTGATGATGTGCCCGACCCTCAGCTGCGTGAGTCGGATGAAGTTGTTGCAAAATATCAAGAGGTTGTTCTGCAAGAATAGCACGTCGCAACGCGGGATCAAGAGTGGCTAGGAAGTCGTCGCTACCCATATCGTCTACTTGAGTAGCTCCCGCTGGAGCAGCTTGTCGTCGAGCTGTCTCCCGTTCGCGGCGTCTCTGCGCAATCGCTTCCTGCTGGCGCAATTCCTCACGTATCTCCTCAGGGAGAGCGTTGAGAAATTCTTCGTCAATTTCTGCGGCTTCGCCACCCTGGTCTTGAGTCTGTTCACGGCGTGCAGCGTATTGTTGCATGATGACTTCTTCTCTCAAGTCTTCCGGAAGGGCCTCCAGATAGTCGTGGTCTATTGACAAGTCCGTGATATCAACTTGACGGTTTCTGATCGTTGTAAAGACACGCGGTGCAGCTGGTGTCGGGGCGGCGGCTTCGCCAGAGGCAGCTGCCGTTGAATCGCCTGCTTCTGTGCTCTGGACGTCTTCCATTGGCTCGCCTCTCCCCTCTTGTTGAGCTTCGTCCACAGCCGCAGCCGCTGCAGCCGCTGCAGCTTCAGCTTCTTCACGAGCTCGTGCTTCAGCTTCAGCCTTTGCCTTCTCACGTTCTTCAGCTTCGTTCCTCAAACGCTCCTCTTTCGCAACCCTCTGCCGCTCCATTTCTTCCCGCTCTCTCTTCGCGTCTTCTTCTCGCTTCTTACGTCGAGTCTTTTCTTCCTGCTGTGCTGGTGGCACTAGTTTGGACATGAGAAGTTTTTGAACGCGTTGGATCTTGTCCAGATGAGCATTTCCGAACAGTAACTTCACCTCGTTTTGCCATCGTGCGGATGTAGACATTGGAACGAATGCCATGAAGCGCTGTGACTCATCCTTGCTTTGGTGACCATGGCGTGGGCTCTGACCTGGCATACCTGTTCGCATGAAGTCTCCTAGGCCATGAGAGTCGTTCATGTTGATATGTAAACGACCGTTGCGTAGAATACCTGAGCCATGCTGAATGTTTTGTAATATCTGGTCCAGTATTGCTCCATGTCCACCAGGACCAAATTCCTCAGCACTGTTTAAATCGATGGTCGTAGAGATTTGAAATGGCCCCTCCAAAGGTGGAAAGGCGGGGAAACCTTCCAGACCAATGCCACTTACGCCTGGCGGAATTATGATGGAATGAGGTGCATGCATCGGAAGGGAGCCGCGGTGCTCTATTGGTCTTTGTAACAATGGGTTTGCGTTGTCGTCCCGTCTGTTTTGCGGTTGGTTGCGTGCCCTGCCTCCAATCTCGAAGATCTGCCGTGAAGGACGGTCGAGGAAGCCCATACGGACACCACGGCCACCATGCACATGTCGACGTCGAACAGGCTCATCCCACCCCCAGTGATCATGCTCGTCGAGTATATCGTCGTCTCCGTCGAGCATCTCATTATCAAAAGCGTCATAACCCATGTCGTCGTTCTCATCCATGTCTTCACCATCATCATCCTCATCATCATCTTCTTCTTCTTCTTCGCCTTCGTCATCCAGCCCACTTGCAGGAACAATCATGTCCGGCGGGAGATGAGTCGAGATACCGTGACCTCCGACATCGTGTTGGCCGAGTGCTCTTAAAAGATCGTTGAATTCGGTGGGGGTTGGATCTTCTTCTGAACCTGTCGGCATTTGAATGTCGTCTCCTTCGTAGGCAATATCTTGGTCCAAGGCTTGATCGTCGTCATCCTCATCCTCATCCTCCCAATCTTCTTCGCCATCATGGCCTTCTCCGAGACTATCGTTCTCATCATCGCCGTTGATTTCGCCACCATCTTCGATGTCAATCTCGAAATGATCATCATCTTCGTCGTCCTCATCCTCATCGTCGTCTTCTTCATCACTGAGGTCGTCCTCATCGTCGTCTTCTGTATCCACGTCCATACCGTGCTCGTTCACGACGACTTCTATATCCATAGGGACATCGCCAGGAAGACCTTCAAGAGGTCCAGTCCCTTCAAAATCGTCCTCAATTTCTTGATCGCTGATTACATCGCCATCATCAGCTGCTGGCATGCCTTCGTCATATTCCATCTCGTCTTCATAGCCGTCGTCATACATCTCCTCGTCGTCTTCATCTTCCTCTTCTTCAGAGTCAGATTCTTGAGGACGATTAGGATCAAGCATGCCAAGCGCGGAATTGCGGAAGAGATCCGGGGTTTCTTCACGTTCATCATCCAGTTCTGACACGGACGAAGCTGAAGAGATGACGTCGTCTTCAGTGTGCCCTAGGACCGAAGTGATAAGTTCCGGAGATGTGAGACTGAGCTGTGTGGCGATGTTAGTCAACTCTTGCAAAGGTCTCAGGATGAATTTGATGACTCGTTTGGCGCCTGTGTAAGAAAGATCGATATCGGCCAAAGAGGAGGTCAAGATTGAGATGAGATTCTTCTCAAACATTATACGGCCAAGCACCTTGTAAGATGTGTTGTGACCACCCGCAAATCCTTCTTCGCTCTGAGGTTTGGACAGCAGCTGATTGAACATATCAGCCAGACATAGAAGACGACTGTACTTTACTTGAAGTTCTTCAGTTGATGCTGTTGCTTCCTTGAAAGCTCTAATGGCATGCTCTAAGACGAATCGTCGTACAAAGGCCAGGTCTGGCTCGTCGTCCTGGTCGTCAACAAGGAGTTGAGAAGGATATCCACGAACGGAGCCAGCAAAGCCCGTTTCTCCGGTCTTTGAACATAAAGCAACAACCGCCTTTTTGGCCCAGGTGGAAGTGTCCACTTTCTTTCTCGCCGATAAAGAGTTATCGTCTTCCACTATACCGGACGGTACAAGAACATTCAGGAGGTAGTTCAGGACTCCTGAGCGAGGCTTCGATGGTGTCATGACTAGTGGGTCAGCCTTGCGCGAGAAGTTGATGAACTCGACTTTGGTTCTGTTGTAAGAGTAGACCAGTTCTGTCAAGCATTGTAGCAAGAAGATTCTGTAAACGAAGATGGGATGCTCCTCGATCTTCAATTTTGGCTTTTCACCCTTGGGCGCAGCGGGTCGGCTCGGATCCTGACCTGCTCCAGATATTGTTGTATTTTGTGCCACGGAATCTTGCGCTTTTGTGGCTGAAGTCTCAGGCTTCGTTGTCGAATCAGCAACTTCTTTGTCTTCGACATCCTTATATGACAGCATTTCCGAAAGGAGGAAATGTATCACACCGTCTGGGTTCTCAACCACGGGAGGCTTCACCTCAGGTCCTTTTCCATGTTTCTCTGCTTGCTCAGACGGCGCAGCAGATTCGACACTCGGAGTAGGCCCAGCCTGACTGGTGTGGGCATCGGCAACTTGAGATGCACTCGATGTCTCGCCCTCGTCCTTCTTCTCCGAATCCTTTAGAACCAGGTTGTGGTTACTAGCATGGGGTTGCCAGCCAGTAAGCTTCACATGTTCGGCGGTGACTTCGACAAAAAGCTCTGGCGATCGAACCACAAGGTGAGACAGATCTCGTGTGAAGCTGAGAAGATCCATGGGACGAGAAGACCCTCGATTGCTTAACAATGCGGTAATCTCGCTTCGCATGATCTGCTTCAAAGTATCTTCATCCTCAATTACGTGTCTTAGTACCAGCATGAAAGAATTCATAAGGCTGCTCTCAACACCGCTAGCAAGTTGCTTGATCATTAAGAACAGTCTTTGCAAATTGCGTCTGTTTCCAAGCAATTTTGCGATGGCTCTGTGGCGTGACAGCATAGCGAGTACACGGGTAACCGCCAGTGCCATCTTTTTGTCTTTGCCGACACGCGGCAACAGATCCAACAGAGTAGAGAACAGTAACTCTTTCTGCTCGACGTCCAGCACCTTACTAAGGATCAGTCTTGGTGCATTTGACGTTTCAAAGTCATTAGGCATTTCCCACGTAACCTCAACAGGCTCACTATCGCGGGATAGCATTCGCTCGGTAATGAGCAGGACAGGGGCGATCCAGGGATACGAATCTTCAGACGTGCGTGTTTGGGCTGCTGGTAGTCGGAGAAAGGAAATCAGACCTTCGAATGATTCTTGGAATACTTTTATGGTCTTCTTGAAGACTTCGGCATCTTGAATAAGTAAGGCGATCAGATGCGCAGCAGCTGCGACTTTCTGACCTTTTGCCTCCGTCATGTCGTCCGTGACTTGCATCGATAAGAGCGAGCTCACCAGTAGGTCTGACGTGTTTTCCCAGTAGACCCTGGTAGAATCTGGAGCAAGTTGCTTGGTGGCGCTCATGATTAGCTCTGAAAGCTCGAAGACTAAGGTCTGATGATTGTTGAGGATGTTGTTGCAGCGGTCTACAAGATCTTCCCGAATCAATTCCCTCTGCACATTCATAGCCTCCACAGAGTAGATAGATGTCGTGGTGCCTGCAGGCGCATTGTCTTGCACAGATTCGTCAGAGCTTTCATCGTCGTTAAGCACGTTGTTGATGTCCATGGCATTGTGGCGCGTAGTAGTAGCTGTTACTGAAGTCTCTGGCGTATCTCCTAGAGCCTGCGCTTGATCGTTGTTTGGACCAGCATCCATACCCTCCATATCCTCGTCGTTCAAGGCATGCGCTAGTGCAGCCACACTCTCTGCAACCACCTCCTCGCCTAGCGCGTTGCCCAAGAGATCAGCTGCACGGGATGCTAGGGAAACGCGTCCAGAAGCGGAAGAAGGACGAGCTGGTGCCGTTTCGACCTCGTCTGACGGAACTGGTAATCGCCGTCTTCGGGGGTTGTCTTGAACAGCTTTGCAATATTCCTCAGCAGCAATGTTCGTACTAGAATTAGGGTGAACATTTGCCCGATACAGAGCTTCCCGTGCAAGATCTTCGGTGTAGCCTTTTTCTTTGAGATTTGTCAGCTTCTGCGGATCTATAGCGAATCTTTTAGGTGGCTGAGTTTGTACTTTGGGATGCCCATTGCTCGATTGAATCGCATCATTTTCTTGATCGCCACTCAAGACATGCTTCAGCACGGATATCAGCTTCTGTACAATGTCATTTGAGGCTTGGTCGGCATAATCGCTCTCCCAGATACGTCGAACGAGAGGTAGCGCTGCCATTCTAAGCTCTAACAGGGCTTGTGCGGGGACGAAGTAAAAGGGCCGACCAGGGTCGCTATTTCTCATGTTGCTGCACTGGGACGATTCCATGATACATTTTGTGTTTGTCATGTCATCCAGGATTTCCAGACAGAGTTTCAAGCCACTGTTGGCGGAAAACGATGCTTGCCCTATCTCGCACGACTTCAACTCATCAAAAAATTCTTCACCAATTCGAGTGAGGAGTTCCAAGCCACCAGACTTCCTGAAGGCGTCAAGCACATAGCCTTGACGTGCGGCGTGCTGTGAGTTCGGTTGACCGTAGTGATCCTTGAGACTATTTGTAACATTGGATAGTGCTACAACGAAATATGAGAATCGGCTCTCGAGCATTTTCGGCTCACTGCCATCAAGTTGGAAAAACTTTGGCTGCAGTTGGTCTACGTATGCAGCCGCAAGTGCTTGCGCCATGGCATGAGTCTTCTGCTTGGAAATGGTCTCGACACGACGTCTGCCAGTTATACCACGTCCAAGGTGTCCGAAGAATCCTGTAATCGACTTGGGTGTTGCTACAAGCAAGAACCGAAGGATCTCGACGTTTCTATAAGCGGCAGTCTGCTTGTCTTCTTTGCTGGTAGAAGGCTTGGACGAGGTTGCGGTGCCGTCCCGTGGGCTTGCATTGTTCCTCTCGCGACCGGACTGTGACGCATCTTCACCAACCCGTAGAATCTGATCAACGTCATGATGACCAGTTGTGAGACTATCAGGCTTGGTCGTCTTCAGCCATGCTTCCGGAACAGCGCATTGAAGTGCTATCTCTTCCCGGCTGCACGCTGCAGAAATCTTACCGAATTTCGCGCACAGGTCCACAAGGACATCTGTAAGGTTGACTTGAGATAATAGGTTGTTGTGGGACGATCTGGGGCTGAAGGGAGGTGTATGAAACACCTCACCTATGATCAATGCCAAGGCACAGACTGCTGAGAGATTCCTCACTGTACGGGTGCCAACCATTGGGGTTTGCAAGCCAGTCCGTGGTCCTTCAATCTCCATTTCGTCTTGAGTGGCGCTGGACACGACAAAGGACTTGAAATAACAGCCAAGACCTTGTGGTTGTGAATTCTGGAAATCTTCTAGCTCGCTGCAAACGTGGCGAGCACGGTCGACCAGCACAGGCAGGACAAGATGAGGCTTTGCGGCTGCTAATCTCTGTACAACATCAGCGAGCTCGTGGATGAAGCCACTCTTCATTGACATTGCCTCTTCGCCCACTGGAAAGCTTGGCAGAGTGATGAAGTCGAGGATTATGTCAGTTGCACCACATTCCATAAAGCTCATACATAAAGACTGGTTCTCCAGGAACTGCCATAAGAATCCTAGAGCTGGCTTTGCATACTCGATAACGGTCAAATCATGCTCATCGTGATCTTTGGGGCCTGAGATAGCAGCTGGGGCGAGCTGGGGCTCCTCGTCCATAATCGCAAGAACCTTGCCGTTGGGCAAAGTGATGCGGTAAGACGGTAAAGCTTGGTTTCTGAGAACAACCGCATTATAGGGAACGACGTCGTAAAGTAGAGCTTCGCTACCTCCTGAAACAGACACTTCATGTCCCTTCTGGACATACAGCTTCGGACCAGCGCCAATTCGCCACGCCATTGTCAGTGCAATCTGACGGACGCGTGCTATCATGACCACAACAGCACTCAGCACAGCAGGCCTCAGACCTGGGTGATGTCGGACAAGTTCGTCGAAGGTACCGCCAAGTGCTGCAAGGTCTTGTTCCCGCTTGTTGGTTCCAGGCTTTTCTTCCAGATTGAGAACCTTGATGTGTGCAGGACTTTCGAATATCTCAAAGAACTTCTCAAGTGCTCCTGTCGACTTGAACTGCTCAAATCCCGAATTCGTCAAACAGATCGCACCAAAAGCCTCAGCAGCGTTCAGAATTGAGTCTCTGTGAGCAGGAATTCCTTGGGGGGTCTGCTTGGAGACGTCTGATTCGGATGCAACATCATCATCTCCTGACCCTGCTGTGCTTCCATCTCGTAGGCATACAGCGTCGAGAAAGCTCTTGCTAATTCCTGCCTCGTTGATCACGGTGAAGCTAGTTGGTTCGTTGTGCAGAAACGCTGCGAGAGCTTTAACCACATGTGCCCAGGTATGTGCGCCGAATGCCTGCGATTGGCTAATGATCAGGCGAAAAGCTCGTAGCAGAGGCTGGGAATCAACAAGGCTTCGCAGAACCCGATCGGCCTGACCCCCTTGATGACCGTTCAGGTCGTTGATTAGCGCAAGGATGAGACGAATGACTTGTTGGGGCATGTAAGGAATCTCGTATTCGTTATCATGAGTTTTGTACTCAGCAGGCACTCCACCGCCACTCTGTAACTGTTGCCATGAACTTTCTGCAAGCTTGCCTAGAAGGCTACTGACGGCCTCGAATGCCTGACTCGATGACAGAGCAAGAAGGCCGTCTTTGAACTCATGGATAAATCTCTTGATAAACTCGAAGACACGCTGATGAATTCTCAATGCTTTATCGGTGGTGCAATTCAAGGCCTGAATAGTAGCAGAGACCAGTCTCGTAGACACCATACTATCGCTAGATCGTTGGTGATAGTCCTTAGGTGATGTGATGCCGGACACAAGATGGAAGACGGCGTCTCTCCAATCGTCACCTTCCAGGTTGTCCGTCGCATCTCCGTCGTGCGCGATCTCTGCAACAGCTTTTTGGGTCAAACGTAACAGTAAACCGTTAGTTGAAGTCGTGCCTAGTGCCCCCATAATCTCCGGTGATATAGATCGGTGTCTGGCAAGGATCCTGATTGTCTCTAAAGCAAGTGTCTCAAGGTGGCGAGGTACGTGAGCCTGACCTTTCTTGGTCTCTTGCAACAAGCTCATTGTCTGCTGAATCAGTTGTTGCCGTTGTACGGGATCCTGACCGCCCCCGAACAGCTTCTGGGGTAACTCGAATTCCTTGAATGCATATCCTATGCTAGCAACAGCTAAGAGCCTAATTGCCAGTATCTGCTTCCTCGTCTCTGGTGATGAAACCAGGCCATATGCGACACGGAGCTTGTGCAGAAGTTCGTATCGAGTAGTGGCCGGCATATCTGATGGGCATTGCTGCAATACCCTGTGGATATCGGTCTGGAGGAGCTCATTGGGAGAAAGCTCAAATTGCCGAGGTTCTTGAGAGCTCGTAGCATTGATCATGGATTCTTGTGCTTCACTTTGGTCTTCGTGTGACACTGTATTGGGGTTGAGCGAAGACGTTTGTCTGCGCACTGGCGTGGGGGTGGCTGGTTGTTCATTTGCTGGAGGCATTTCGGCAGCCGAATTCTCTACTTGCGTGAGAGGCACCTCCGCCTGCGACCAAGTGACCTTGATGCCGGCACAAGATTGCCATTCGCGTTCGTGTGATTGTGGATGACTGGAAGACCGAGTCGCGCCATTGGCCAGGGTTGTGTCCCTACATAATGACCGAAAATCGTTAGGATTCACCGCGTTTGAACCACGTCGTGGCTTCGTCGATTGTGACAGTTTATCCTTCCCTTTGAAGCTCTTCGTTGGTGACATTTGTGGACGCTTGCTGCCACCGGTCTGCAAGGCTGTTACAGGGGCTGCTAGTCGCTGCAGCTTGCTGTGATCATAGTCAAAGAATTGAGTGGGAGCCGCCTGCTTGTCGATACGAATCGGTCTCTCGGCATGCCTATGAGCCAACGACAGTGTGACGCGCAGCGTACTATCTAATAGAGACAGCGATGTGGTGTTGAGAAGGTCGTTCAGTCTATCCGAGCTGTTATAGAGCAGTCGGTTTCTGGCCTTCTCCAGGAGCAACTTTGTGAACGCAAGTATGGCTTCCACAAGTTCCCGGTCACCATCTGGTCCATACCCAAGCTCTTTCAGTTTTACTTCATCCGCACTCTCCAGGAGCAATATGTTGCCGAAAGGCTTGGTTTGCGGTCCCTCGTTAAGGCCATATCTCCTGTTGAAATCTTGCAGGATGGTATCAAACCGGTCAGCAAGGTCGATCCAGTTGAAGAAGTTTCCACGCGGGTACGGCCATCTTGTCGGCCACGATGCGAGATGTGCAGGTAGATCGGCAATCGGTATGTTCAGCGCCTTGTCGATGAAGTCTGAGATAGCGGGCGACTGTCTAGTATTAGCATCTCATCCCGGAACGTATCAGATCATAACATACTAGAGATGATTTGGCGTGCTTTTCTCTGTCCTTCGGGTTGTACTTGATCTTCACCATCTTCGCAAGTCCCCAGATAACCGTGGGATAGGCGGCATGGAACTGGTGATGGCCTTTCCACGCTTTTCAAGAAATTGTGCAGCTGCGCAGAATGGTTGGAAGGAATTATGTCAGGTGGTGGGTTGAGAGAAGAAGTCAAGTGCTGATGATAGTTTGCGGGTGTGAAAGAGTGGCGTAGAATATAGTGGTTTGAACAATTCACTGGGCCTTTCACGAGAGGTGGGTGAAGCCTAATACAGTGAGTTGAACAGCGATTATGTCGAAAAAGTCACTCGTGCAACAGTGCCTCGACCTAGAACTCCGCGCCGGAACAGTTTGTCGTCAAATGAGGTTCGACCAAATTCAGGTAGGGATGAATTAATACGAGTGAGGAGTTACAGACGTGCTGGTTGCGATGGATGAACATTAAGCTCGCGGCTGCAGTCTGAGTCGCGGTTCGCCGATGCATCGGATTTTGATACCTTTGCGTCATTTGCTGCCTTGACTACCTACCTACCTATCTACCTACCGTGTTATATAGGCAAATTACCTGAGGTGCTGGAACGGCCCCGTCAGTCAGGGACAATAGTTCATGCAAACACGAATGAATGGTCACAGATAAAGACGTCCACTTTACTTGCACAATTCTGCTTTCCTGCGTCTATCGTGTTGGAGCCATTGATATGGACCACTACAACAATCCCGTATCCTCCCCTGTACTTCGGTATACAAAATAAAAGGCATCGGCCATGCAACCTTGTCCCTGGAGATGGCAGACCACCGCTACGTCCACTTGTACGGCCTCCTCGTCTCTCAAGATCGTCTTGACGAAAGCGCCTAATGGTTGAGCACTTCATGGCC
>Ga0210040_10003429_pt1 | contig 21418 bp, 17 predicted proteins | sample CryGeyCG12114_NA_FD_185462 | JGI IMG/M metagenome (GOLD analysis project Ga0210040, IMG submission 185462) | Groundwater microbial communities from aquifer - Crystal Geyser CG19_WC_8/21/14_NA (SPAdes) (version 2) | ecosystem: Environmental > Aquatic > Deep subsurface > Groundwater | place: USA...
TGGCGAGGATCATGAGGATCGTGGTCCGGTTGTTCAGGACCCGGAGCGGCACCATCGGCTCGCTCACCCGGAGCTCGACGAGCACCAGGGCGACGACCGCGACGAGGAACCCGGCCAGGTAGGCGCCGGACTGCCAGGAGATCCAGGCGTAGTCGCTGCCCGCGAAGGTGATCCAGAGCATCGGGAGGGCGGCGACGACGGCCACGAGGGCGGCACCGACGTAGTCGATCTTGACGTGGCGACGGATGGTCGGGAGCTTCAGCGTCAGCTGCAGGACGACGAGCGAGACGACCGCGAGCGGGACGCAGACGAAGAAGCACCAGCGCCAGCCGACCGTGTCGGTCAGCACACCGCCGAGCAGCGGGCCGGAGACGGTGCTGACCGCCAGCACCGCGCCCATGTAGCCGCTGTAGCGGCCGCGCTGGCGCGGCGGGATGATCGAGCCCATGATCGCCTGGATCACGGCGATCATGCCGCCCAGCGCCAGGCCCTGGAGAGCGCGGAACGCCATCATCGGCGGCACGGTCTGCGACAGCCCGGCGCCGACCGAGCCGATCACGAACAGGACGATCGAGAGCTGGATCAGGACCTTCTTGTTGAACAGGTCCGAGAGCTTGCCCCAGATCGGGGTGGTGACGGTCAAGGCCAACAACGAGGCGGTGATGACCCACGTGTACTGGCGCTGCGTGCCGTGCAGATCGGACATGATCGTCGGCAGCGCGGTGGAGACGATCGTCGTGCTGATCATCGCGGTGAAGAGCGCGGCCAGCAGACCCGTCATCACCTCGAGGATCTCGCGGTGGCTGTAGGTCTTGCCCGCGCCGGCCGGCGCCGGTGCGCTGGTGGGTGGGGTGGGAGCGGGCGCCGTGGCGCTGCTCCTCGTGGTGACGCTCATACTGCCTTTCATGAGGCTGCGGGCTCCATCTGGTCGAGCAGGGTGATTGCGGTGCTCCCGGCGAGCACCTTCGGTGCCAGCAGCGGGTGGGTCGTGGGCGCGGCGGCCAGGCTCAGGTCGAGCCGGCTCAGCACCTGGGTCGCGAGCGCGGCCTCCTCGTCGTCCCAGTCGGGGAGTGCGGCGACGACGCGCTGCAGGGTGTAGCGGCGGTGCTCGGCGAGCCGGTCGCGGCCGAGCTCGGTGATGCCGATCCGGCTGGCCCGGGCGTCGTCGGGGTCCGGGTGCCGCTCGACCAGACCGTCGGCCTCGAGGGCGGCGACGGCGCGGGAGGCGACCGAGGGCGCCACCATCAGGTGACCGGCGAGGTCGCCCGGGCGCAGGTCCGTGGCGGAGACGGCGCTGAGGATGCCGGACAGGGTGCCGGTCATCGTCTGGCCGTGGTCCTTGGCCGCGACGAAGCGGACGGTACGCACGACGGAGTCGAGGGCGGTCAAGAGCTGGGCCGCACGGTTCTCGGAGAGACTCACTGCTACTTCCTTTAGTTGCTGTACACAAGCATACGGCACAACATATGGACCCTAAGCAATATTCCGAGAACCCGCCGAGGTCGCGCCGGTCGCACGCTGCCCACCCGAAGTGTGCGGCTGCGACCGGAGGTGTGCGGCTGAACCCGGGATGTGCGCCCGAGAAGGGGTCGTCGGCCGCCTCGGAGGTCGGTACGGGTGCCCGGAGCGGTCGCGGACGAGGCGGGCCGGACCACCGGGCGCTGATACCTTGACGTGACACCACCCTTTAAGACCTGTCCCGTGAGGCAGGAAAGGACGGTTGATGACTGTCACCGACCCCACCCCTTCGACACCCAGCCCGTCGACCCCCAGCCCCCCGTCAGGGTCTGTGCGGCGTCCGTCGCGGCGACCAGCCCCCGTCCCCGCGCTCCTCGTGCTCGAGGACGGGGCGACGTTCACCGGTTCCGCCTTCGGCGCGGTGGGCGAGACGTTCGGCGAGGCCGTGTTCTCCACGGCCATGTCGGGCTACCAGGAGACGCTGACCGATCCCAGCTACCACCGCCAGGTGGTCGTCGCGACCTCCCCGCACATCGGCAACACGGGCTGGAACGACGAGGACGACGAGTCCTCGCGCATCTGGGTCGCCGGCTACGTCGTGCGTGACGCCGCCCGCGTCTCCTCGAGCTGGCGGTCGCACCGCAGCCTCGACGACGAGCTCGCCGCGCAGGGCGTCGTCGGCATGTGCGACGTCGACACCCGCGCCCTCACCCGCCACCTGCGCGAGCGGGGCGCGATGCGCGTCGGCATCTCCAGCGTCGAGACCGACCCGGGCGCCCTGCTCGCCCGGGTGCGCTCGGCGCCGGAGATGAGCGGCGCGCACCTGGCCGACGAGGTGACCACGCCGCGGGCGTACGTCGTCCCCGCGCAGGGGGAGACCCGGTTCCGCGTCGCGGCCGTCGACCTCGGCATCAAGTCCATGACGCCGTACCGGCTGGCCGAGCGCGGCATCGAGACCCACGTGCTGCCCGCGACCACGACCTGGGCCCAGGTGGAGGCGCTGCACCCCGACGGCGTGTTCTTCTCCAACGGTCCCGGGGACCCGGCCGCCACCGAGGACGTCGTCGCCCTGCTGCGCTCCGTGCTCGGCGCGGGCGTGCCCTACTTCGGCATCTGCTTCGGCAACCAGCTCTTCGGCCGGGCGCTGGGCTTCGGCACGTACAAGCTCGGCTACGGGCACCGCGGGATCAACCAGCCCGTGATGGACCTGTCCACCCGGCGTGTCGAGATCACGTCGCACAACCACGGGTTCGCCGTCGACGCACCGCTCGACGGGCGGACGCGGACGCCGTACGGCTGGGCCCGGGTGAGCCACGTCGGTCTCAACGACGACGTCGTCGAGGGGCTGGCCCTGGAGGACGACGACGGCGCGCTGCTGTCCTTCTCCGTGCAGTACCACCCCGAGGCCGCGGCCGGTCCGCACGACGCCTCGTACCTGTTCGACCGGTTCGTCGACCTCATGTCCGCACGCTCGAAGACCGAGGTCGCCTGATGCCCCGCCGTACCGACATCTCCTCGATCCTGGTCATCGGGTCGGGGCCGATCGTGATCGGCCAGGCCAGCGAGTTCGACTACTCCGGCACGCAGGCCTGCCGGGTGCTCCGGGCCGAGGGCTTCCGGGTGGTCCTGGTGAACTCCAACCCCGCGACGATCATGACCGACCCGGAGTTCGCCGACGCCACGTACGTCGAGCCGATCACGCCCGAGTTCGTGGAGAAGGTGATCGCCCTCGAGCGGCCGGACGCGCTGCTGGCCACGCTCGGCGGGCAGACCGCGCTCAACTGCGCGATCGCCCTGCACGAGAGCGGGGTCCTCGACCGCTACGGCGTCGAGCTGATCGGCGCCTCGGTCGAGGCCATCCAGCGCGGCGAGAACCGCGAGCAGTTCAAGGCGATCGTCGAGGGCCTCGCGCCGCCGACCGACCCGACCGACCCGGGCTTCGGGGTCGCGCGCAGCCTCGTCTGCCACACCATCGACGACGTGCTCGGCGCGGCCGGCGAGCTCGGCTACCCGCTCGTCGTGCGGCCCAGCTTCACCATGGGCGGCGTCGGGTCGGGCTTCGCGCACGACGAGTCCGACCTGCGCCGCATCGCCGGCGCGGGGCTGTCGGCCAGCCCGACCACCGAGGTGCTCATCGAGGAGTCGATCCTCGGCTGGAAGGAGTACGAGCTCGAGGTCATGCGCGACCGCGCCGACAACGTGGTGATCGTCTGCTCGATCGAGAACTTCGACCCGATGGGCGTGCACACCGGCGACTCGATCACGGTGGCCCCGGCCATGACGCTGACCGACCGCGAGTACCAGCGGATGCGCGACCTGGCCATCGGCATCATCCGCGAGGTCGGCGTCGACACCGGCGGCTGCAACATCCAGTTCGCCGTCGACCCGGCCACCGGCCGCATGATCGTCATCGAGATGAACCCGCGCGTCTCGCGCAGCTCGGCGCTCGCGTCCAAGGCGACGGGCTTCCCGATCGCCAAGATCGCGGCCAAGGTCGCCATCGGCTACACCCTCGACGAGATCCCCAACGACATCACGGGCGTGACCCCGGCGAGCTTCGAGCCGACGCTCGACTACGTCGTGGTGAAGGTGCCGCGGTTCGCGTTCGAGAAGTTCCCGGCCGCCGACACGACGCTGACGACCCACATGAAGAGCGTCGGCGAGGCGATGGCCATCGGCCGCAACTTCACCGAGGCGCTGGGCAAGGCCCTGCGCTCGATGGAGGACCCGAAGGCGCCCTTCACCTTCGGTGAGGAGAAGGGCCAGGAGGTCGCTCCGCTCCCGCACCTTGCTGGTTCCGACCAACCAGGCCCTCGTCCCTCGGGCGGTTCGTCGGTGGATCCTCGTCCCTCGGACCCAGAGCCTGTGGTGCGGGACCTGCTCGCCGTCGCCGCGCGGCCGCACGACGGGCGGCTCGGGGTGGTCATGCAGGCCATCCGCGCCGGGGCCACGCCGGAGCAGGTGAACGAGGCCACGCACATCGACCCGTGGTTCGTCGACCAGCTGTACCTGATCTCGGAGGTCGCCGACGAGGTCCGCGACGCCCCCGAGCTGACGGTCGACGTGCTGCGCCTGGCCAAGCGCCACGGGCTGTCGGACGCCCAGGTGGCACGGCTGCGGAACCTCTCCGAGGACGTCGTCCGCGGCGTCCGGTGGGCGCTCGGGGTGCGGCCGGTCTACAAGACGGTCGACACCTGCGCGGCCGAGTTCGCGGCGCGCACGCCGTACCACTACAGCTCCTACGACCTCGAGACCGAGGTCGTGGCGCGGACGCGGCCGGCGGTCCTGATCCTCGGCTCGGGGCCCAACCGGATCGGGCAGGGGATCGAGTTCGACTACTCCTGCGTGCACGCCGCGATGGCGCTGTCGAGCGCCCCGGACAACGACGGCGCCGGCTACGAGACCGTCATGGTCAACTGCAACCCGGAGACGGTGTCGACCGACTACGACACGGCCGACCGGCTCTACTTCGAGCCGCTGACCTGCGAGGACGTCCTGGAGGTCTTCCACGCCGAGCAGCTGGCGGGCCCCGTCGTCGGCGTGATCGTCCAGCTCGGGGGGCAGACGCCGCTGCGGCTCGCTCAGGCGCTCAAGGACGCGGGCGTGCCGATCGTCGGCACCAGCCCCGAGGCCATCCACCTCGCCGAGGAACGCGGCGCCTTCGGCGACGTGCTCGACGAGGCCGGGCTCCCGTCGCCCAAGCACGGGCTCGCCCGCAGCTTCGCCGAGGCCAGCACCATCGCGGCCGAGATCGGCTACCCGGTGCTGGTGCGCCCGTCGTACGTGCTGGGCGGCCGCGGCATGGAGATCGTCTACGACGAGCCCACGCTCGCCTCCTACATCGACCGCGCGACGGAGGTGTCGCCCGCCCACCCGGTGCTGGTCGACCGTTTCCTCGACGACGCGGTCGAGATCGACGTCGACGCGCTCTACGACGGGACCGACCTCTACCTGGGCGGGGTCATGGAGCACATCGAGGAGGCCGGCGTGCACTCCGGCGACTCGGCGTGCGCGCTGCCGCCGATCACGCTGGGCGGCGAGGTGGTCGACCGGATCCGTACGTCGACCGAGGCCATCGCCCGCGGCGTCGGCGTGCGCGGCCTGATCAACATCCAGTTCGCGCTGGCGGGGGACACCCTCTTCGTGCTCGAGGCCAACCCGCGCGCCAGCCGTACGGTGCCCTTCGTCTCCAAGGCGACGAACACCCCGCTGGCCAAGGCCGCGGCCCGCGTCATGCTCGGCACCCCGATCGCGCAGCTGCGGGCCGAGGGCCTGCTCCGCGCCACCGGCGACGGCACCGACGAACGTCCCGGTGCGCCGATGGCGGTCAAGGAGGCGGTGATGCCCTTCAACCGGTTCCGCACCGTCGACGGCACCTCGGTCGACACGATCCTGGGTCCGGAGATGCGGTCCACCGGCGAGGTGATGGGTCTCGACGTCGGCTTCGGGACCGCGTTCGCCAAGAGCCAGGCCGCCGCGTTCGGGTCGCTGCCCACCTCCGGGACGGTGTTCGTCTCGGTGGCCAACCGGGACAAGCGCTCGATCATCTTCCCGGTGAAGCGGCTGGCCGACCTCGGCTTCACGATCCTCGCGACCGCCGGGACGGCGTCGATGCTGCGCCGCAACGGCGTCGAGGTGGCCAGCGTGCGCAAGTTCAGCCAGGGTCCGGGTCCGGCGGGGGAGCCGACCATCGTCCAGCTGATCCTGGACGGTCGGATCGACCTGATCTTCAACACCCCGGCCGGCCTCAGCGTCGACGGGCGGCCGCGGTTCGACGGGTACGAGATCCGTACGGCCGCGGTCCTGCGGAACATCGCCTGCATCACCACCGTGCAGGGCCTCGCCGCCGCCGTGCAGGGCATCGAGGCCGTACGCAGCGGGCGGGTCGGTGTGCGCTCCCTGCAGTCCTGGGCCCGGGCCACCGAGGGGCTCGACGAGCCCGCCGTCGCGCCACCGGAGCTGGCGGGGGCCGACCGCTGAGCGTGCTCGCCCCGGTGCTCCACGGGGGCTACACCCGGGTGCTGCGCCCGGCGCTGTTCCGGGCGTACGCCGGTGACCCCGAGCGGGTCCACCACGTGACGCTGCAGACCCTCGAGGCGCTCGAACGACGCCCGGCGGCCCTGGCTGCGCTCCGCCTGCTGACGCGCGGGCCCCGGCGCCCGGTCCACGCCTTCGGGCTGACGTTCCCGGGCGTGGTCGGGCTGGCGGCCGGCATGGACAAGGACGGGGTCGCCCCGCACGCGTGGGCCGCCCTCGGCTTCGGCCACGTCGAGCTGGGCACCGTCACGGCGACCGCCCAGCCGGGCAACCCGAGGCCGCGGCTGTTCCGGCTGCCGGACAGCGCGGGGCTGGTCAACCGGATGGGGTTCAACAACGCCGGTGCCTCCGCCCTGGCCGCCCGCCTCGCGGCCGCCGGGGTCCGCCGGGGTGAGCAGGCGCCGGGCATCCCCGTGGGGGTCTCGCTCGGCAAGAACAAGACCACCCCGCTCGCCGAGGCGACGCAGGACTACCTGGCCGCGTTCGCCGCGGTCGCGCCGCACGCCGACTACGTCGCGGTGAACGTCTCCAGCCCGAACACCCCGGGCCTGCGCACCCTGCAGGAGGCCGGCGTGCTGCGCGACCTGGTCGCGGCCCTGGTCGCCGCGGCGCAGGCCCGGGACCCGGAGCGTCCGGTGCCGGTCCTGGTCAAGGTCGCCCCCGACCTCTCCTACGACGCGCTGGAGGACGTCCTCGACGTCTGCACGTCGGCCGGCGCCGCCGGGCTGGTCGCGACGAACACGACCCTGGCCCGCGACGGGCTCGCCGCGACCGACCGCTGGCGCGCGACCGAGGCGGGCGGTCTGTCCGGCGCACCGCTGGCCGTCCGGGCCCGGGAGGTGGTGGCCTTCCTCGCCGGGCGCACCGCCCTGCCGGTGGTCGGCGTGGGCGGCGTCCTCAGCGCCGCCGACGGGCAGGCGCTGCTGGACGCCGGCGCCCGGCTGCTGCAGCTCTACACGGGCTTCGTCTACCGCGGTCCGGCCCTGGTCCGCGACCTCGAGGCGCAGGCCGCGCAACCGGCTCGACGGGCCGCGACCACGAACGAGGAGGTCCGGGCGTGAGGGAGCCGTACGGGGTTCGGCTGGCCGCGGCGGTCGTGGAACGTGGCCCGCTGTGCGTGGGCATCGACCCGCACCCGGGGCTGCTGCACGCCTGGGGCCTCGAGGCGGACGTCGCCGGGCTGGAACGGTGCGCGCGCGGCATGGTTCAGGCTCTCGGCGGGACGGTCGCGGTCCTCAAGCCGCAGTCGGCCTTCTTCGAGGCGTACGGCTCGGCCGGCGTCGCCGTCCTCGAGCGCACGCTCGCCGACATCGCCGGGACCGGCGCGCTGTCGGTGCTCGACGTCAAGCGCGGTGACATCGGGTCGACCATGGACGCGTACGCCGCCGCCTACCTCGCGGACGGCTCACCGTTGGCCGCCGACGCGATCACGGTGTCCCCCTACCTCGGCTTCGCGTCGCTCGACGGCGCGATCTCGGTCGCCCAGGACCACGGCCGCGGCGTCTACGTCCTCGCCCTCACCAGCAACCCCGAGGGCCCTCAGGTGCAGCACGCGAGCGCCCGGGACGGTCGGACCGTCGGGCAGACCGTGGTGGACGAGGCGGCACGACGCAACGCGGGCTCCCGCCCCGGCGACGTCGGGGTCGTGGTGGGAGCGACCATCGGCCGGACGGGAACTCGCTTCGACCACCTGAACGGCTCGATCCTCGCCCCCGGCCTGGGGGCGCAGGGCGGGACGGCCGCCGGGCTCGCCGACGTGTTCGGCGCCGCGCTGCCGCTCGTGCTGCCCACCACGAGCCGCGAGGTGATGGGGGCGGGACCCGACCCGGACCGGCTGCGGGAGGCCGCCGCTGCGGTCACGGCGTCGGTCCGCGACGTCCTGCGGCCCCGTTGAGGCCGCACCGGGCCGTACCGGGGCCGGTGGCTGGAGCCCGTGCGCGGGCTGAGATAGGTTCGTCCTCCCTGGGCCCAGGCGCGGCGCCCGGACCATCTCGACCCGGACGAGGACGTGAGGCGACCCTGGTGAGCATCCCCCCGTTGAGCGACGAGCAGCGCCAGCAGGCGCGGCACGCGGCCACCGAGGCCCGCCGTCGCCGTGCCGAGGTCAAGCAGGCGCTGCGCACCGGTGAGCAGACCCTGGCCCAGGTCCTCGAGGCGGCGGAGCGCGACGACGTGATCGCTCACGCCAAGGTCGTGGACGTGCTCAAGTCGCTCCCGCGGGTCGGTGCCGTACGGGCGGCCAAGGTGATGGACCGGCTGGAGATCGCACCGAACCGCCGGCTCCGCGGGCTGGGCAAGCACCAGACCGCCGCCCTGGTCAGCGAGTTCGCACGCTCCGACGGCTCGTCCCGGTCCGAAGGTGCTCCTGAGCTCGACGGCGCTTCGCTGTCTGACGGTGCTGCTCAGTCTGACGACGCGTGAGCCGCGCGGACCTCACCGTCCTCTCCGGCCCGACGGCGGTCGGCAAGGGCACGGTCACCGCGGCGCTGGCCGCGCGCCACCCGGAGGTGTTCGTCTCGGTCTCGGCCACCACGCGTGCGCCCCGGCCCGGCGAGGTCGACGGCAAGCACTACCTCTTCGTCTCCGACGTCGCGTTCGACGACATGATCGCGCAGGGCCTGCTCCTGGAGTGGGCGGTCGTGCACGGCACCCATCGCTACGGCACCCCGCGCGCCCCGGTCGTCGCCGCCACGGAGGCCGGCCGGCCCGCCCTGCTGGAGATCGACCTGCAGGGGGCCCGCCAGGTCAGGCCCTCGTGGCCGGAGGCCCGCTTCGTCTTCCTCGCCCCGCCGAGCTGGGAGGAGCTCCAGCGTCGGCTGGTCGGTAGGGGCACCGAGACGGCGGCCCAGCGCGAGCGTCGCCTCCAGACCGCGCAGGCCGAGATGGACGCGGCGGCCGAGTTCGACGCGGTCGTCGTGAACGTCAACGTCGAGCAGGCCGTCGCCGACTTGGTAGCCTTGATAGGTCTGTGACCCTGCAGACGCGCTGCAGGCTGCTCGAGCGGGCCCTACGAGGGACCGGTCGCGGCGTGCGCAACGGACGAGAAGGACTCCTGTGCCCCAGAACGTCGCCGCCGAAGGCATCACCAACCCCCCGATCGACGAGCTGCTGACGCAGTCGGACAGCAAGTACCGGCTGGTGCTGTTCGCCGCCAAGCGTGCCCGTCAGATCAACGCCTACTACTCCCAGCTCGGCGAGGGCCTGCTCGACCACGTCGGACCGCTCGTCGAGACGGCTCCCCAGGAGAAGCCCCTCTCGATCGCGCTGCGCGAGCTCAACGAGGGCAAGCTCGTCGCCATCGACATCGACCCGGACGCCGAGCCCGAGCCGGCTCCGGCCGACCCCTTCGCGTCGGCCTGATCACACCAGCCCGAACGCCGCCCCGAGGACTGCCCCGCTCATGAGCCGCGTGGTGCTCGGGGTCGCCGGCGGGGTCGCGGCCTACAAGGCCTGCGAGCTGCTCCGCCGGTTGCGCGACGACGGTCACGAGGTGACCGTCGTCCCGACCGAGGCGGCGCTCACCTTCGTCGGCCGCGCGACCTGGGAGGCCCTCTCGGGCCGGCCGGTCAGCACGGAGGTGTGGACCGACGCGTACGACGTCCCCCACGTCCGGATCGGGCGCGAGGCCGACCTCGTCGTCGTGGCTCCGGCCACCGCGGACCTGCTGGCCCGGGCAGCCGCCGGCCGGGCGGACGACCTGCTCACCAACGTTCTCCTCACCGCCACCTGCCCGGTGGTGCTCGCGCCCGCGATGCACACCGAGATGTGGCTGCACGCCGCCACCCGTGCCAACGTGGCCACGCTGCGCGGCCGCGGCACCGTCGTCGTCGACCCGGCCGTGGGACGCCTGACCGGGGCCGACTCCGGACCCGGCCGGCTGCCCGAGCCCGCGGAGATCCTGGCCGTGGTCCGCACGGTGCTGGCTGCTCCGACCCTGGTCCCCGCCCTCGCGGCGCAGGACCTCGCCGGGCTGCACGTGGCCGTGAGCGTCGGCGGGACCCGCGAGCACCTGGACCCCGTCCGCTTCCTGGGCAACTCGTCCTCGGGCCGGATGGGCTGGGCGATCGCACGGGCCGCGCGGCTGCGGGGAGCGTCCGTCCACGCGGTGGCCGCCCACACCGAGGTCCCCGCACCGCCCGGGATCGAGGTCGAGCAGGTCGGCAGCACCGCCGAGCTCGGCGCGGCGATGACCCGCGCGGCCAAGCGCGCCGACGTCGTCGTCATGGCCGCGGCGCCTGCCGACTTCACCCCGGCGGCGGCGTTCGACACGAAGATCAAGAAGTCCGGGGACGCGGGGACCACCCTCGCGCTCGTGCAGACCCCCGACGTGCTGCACGGCCTGGTGGAGGCCCGCGAGGACCCAGGCCAGGTCATCGTCGGCTTCGCGGCGGAGACGGCGGACGACCCGACCGAGCTCGTGGCGCTCGGGCGCGACAAGCTGCTGCGCAAGGGGTGCGACCTCCTCGTGCTCAACGCGGTCGGGCGGGACAAGGTGTTCGGTCGCGAGGACAACGAGATCACCCTGCTCGGCCAGCAGGACCGCGAGGTCGTCGTCGACGGGCCGTACGCCGGGTCGAAGGACGTCCTCGCCCACCGCGTTCTCGAATCGGCCGTGCAGTCCCGGTCGCGGAGGCAGGCCGGGTAAGGTCCCACGTCATGGCGACGGGGCGACTTTTCACATCGGAGTCGGTGACCGAGGGTCACCCCGACAAGATCGCTGACCAGATCAGCGACTCGGTGCTCGACGCGATCCTGGCCGAGGACCCGCACGGCCGGGTCGCGGTCGAGACGCTGGTGACCACCGGGCTGGTCGTCGTGGCCGGCGAGGTGACGACCGACGCGTACGTCGAGATCCCCTCCATCGTGCGGTCGCGGATCCTCGAGATCGGCTACGACTCCTCCACCAAGGGCTTCGACGGTGCGTCCTGCGGCGTCCAGGTGGCCATCGGTCAGCAGTCGCCCGACATCGCCCGCGGGGTCGACACCGCCCTCGAGGCCCGCACGGGCGAGGCCGTCGACCTCCTCGACGCGCAGGGTGCCGGCGACCAGGGCCTGATGTTCGGCTACGCCTCGGACGAGACCGCCAACCTGATGCCGCTGCCGATCGACCTCGCCCACCGGCTGGCCGAGCAGCTGTCGGCCGTCCGCAAGGACGGGCGGGTCCCGTACCTGCGGCCCGACGGCAAGACCCAGGTCACCGTCGAGTACGACGGCGACCGCCCGGTGCGCGTCGACACGGTCGTCCTGTCCAGCCAGCACGCCGCCGACATCGACCTCGACGCCCTGCTCACCCCCGACGTCCGCAAGCACGTGGTCGACCCGGTCCTGGAGCGCTTCGACATCGACAGCCGGGGCTACCGGTTGCTGGTGAACCCGACCGGCCGGTTCGAGGTGGGCGGACCCATGGGCGACGCCGGGCTCACCGGTCGCAAGATCATCGTCGACACCTACGGCGGCATGGCCAGGCACGGCGGCGGTGCCTTCTCCGGCAAGGACCCGTCCAAGGTCGACCGTTCCGCGGCGTACGCGATGCGCTGGGTCGCCAAGAACGTGGTCGCCGCCGGTCTCGCGCACCGCTGCGAGGTGCAGGTGGCGTACGCGATCGGCCGGGCCCACCCGGTCGGCTTCTACGTGGAGACGTTCGGCACCGAGCAGATCCCCGTCGCGCAGATCCAGGACGCGGTGCTCTCGGTCTTCGACCTGCGACCCGCCGCGATCATCGCCGACCTCGACCTCCTGCGCCCCGTCTACGCGCCCACCGCGGCCTACGGCCACTTCGGGCGCGACCTGCCCGGCTCGACGTGGGAGCGCACCGACCGTGCCGACGCGCTGAAGGCGGCCGTCCGAGGGTGAGAGGGGGGTCGCCCTAGGGTGACCGCATGATCGTCGGCTTCGACTACTGGAACGTGCTGAGCCACTACCCCCGCCAGATCGGGCACCTGATGGCGGTCCACGAGGCGGCAGGCGACGAGGTGCACGTGATCTCCGCGATCGGGCGAGGCCGGATCGGCACCGTCGAGGCCGAGGTGCGGGTGGTCAGCGACGTGCCCACCGTGCACGAGGTCGTCTTCTCCCACACCCGTGAGTCGCCCGAGCTCAAGCTGGCGAAGTGCTTCGAGCTCGGCATCGAGATCTTCTACGACGACCGCGAGGACGTCTGCCGCCTGCTCGCTCAGAACGGCATCCTCGCCCTGCGCGTCCCGCGCGGCGGACGGGCGGCAGACGAGGAGGCGGAGCGCGTCTGAGCCCGAGTGCCGAGCCTCAGGACGGGGGTGAGGCGGGCTCGCGGTGGTCGAGCGGCAGCTGGCCGCGGTCGCGCCGGTGCCGGGCCCGACGCAGGGCGCCCCGGACGGACTGGGCGACCGCCGTCCCGACGAGGAGCCCGAGCGCGAGCGCGCTCACGACCGTGACGACGCCGAGGACGCTGGCCGTGGCACCCCCCGGGTCGAGCGCGAGCTCGGTCGCCCCGAGCACTCCGAGGCTGCCGGGCACCAGCAGCCAGAACGAGGGCAGGAACACGACGAGCCGGGGGAGGTCCGGCACGAACGCCTCCACCAGGTAGGAGCCGGTGCTCGCCGCCACGGCCCCGAGAAAGCTGCCGAGCACCGGGCCCGAGTAGTGCTGCCCCAGCGCCTGGGCGCCGAAGGCGAGCACCAGCACGAGCAGGATCCAGGGCAGCAGGCGTACGGGTGGCGACTCGAGCAGGCCGATGCCGAGGCAGATCAGGACGAGGCCCAGCGGCGCGGCCCACCAGCCCAGCTCGGCCACGCGCACGTTGCGCAGCGCGTCGGCCGGCAGGTCGAACAGCCGGCTCGCGCCGACGATGCCGAGGGTGAAGAGCAGCACCTGGACCAGGCCGAACGTCAGCCGCGACGACCCGGCGATCATGTCCCCGGCGGCCAGCTCGGCCATCGCCGTGACGATCAGCGCGCCCGGCAGCAGGACCGCCAGCGGCGGCAGCAGCGTCCGGAGCGGGCCCTCGACCAGGCCCAGGTCTGCGGCGGCGAAGACCAGGCAGGCCACGACGAACGCCGCCACCACGGGCAGCAGCGTGGACAGCAGCCGGAAGCGCTGCGCCAGGCGGAAGAGCCCGACCACGACCACCGACGCGACCGCGGAGAGCGCCACGTTGCGCCAGCCCGGTTGCAGGATCAGCGCGATCCCCGTGGCGGTCGCGACCCAGCCCAGGTTCGCCAGCCAGACGGGGTAGCGCGGCGGCTGCCCGCGCAGGGAGAGCAGCCGCTCCACCGCCGTCGCCGGATCGACCTGCCCGTGCAGCAGGTCCCGCCGGATCCCGCGGACCTGCGCCGACTGGTCGAGGCGGAGCGCTCCGGTGACGACCTCGTACGTCGACGGCGCCCCGCTGGTCAGCGACAGGGTCACGCCGGTCGGGCCCGCGGCGATCTGCGCGTCGGGGTGGCCGAGGGCGGCAGCGACCTCCGCGAGCTCGTCCTCCACCTCGTTGATCGGCTGGCCCGTGGCGACCATCGCCGTGCCGAGGTGCACGAGCAGCGTCCGCACGCCCTGCGCCGCCTGCTCGTCCACCGCCACACCTTCTCATCGGACGGCCCGGGCTCGTCGCGCTCCGTCCCGCTCGCCGCGAGAAGTGTCCGACGAGTCTGCCTAGGATCGCGTGTGCCCGCCGCCGACCCTGCTCCCGGTACGACACCGGCGGAGTCCCCGGCCGAGCCGGAGCTCCCGGTGGCGCGGGTCGCGGTCGACGTCGGGCTGGCCCACCTCGACCGGCCCTTCGACTACCGCGTCACGCGGGAGCAGGACACGCTGGCCGTCCCCGGATCCCGCGTCCGGGTGCGCTTCGCCGGACGGCTGCGCGACGGCTTCGTGCTGGAGCGGGCGCGGACGACCGACGCCGACCGGGTCCTCGCTCCGCTGCACAAGGTCGTCTCCTCCGAACCGGTCCTGACGGGCGCGGGCATCGCCCTCGTCCGCGGCGTGGCCGACCACTACGCGGGCACCTTCTCCGACGTGGTCCGGCTCGCGGTCCCGCCCCGGCACGCGGCCGCCGAGAAGGCGCTGGAGAAGGCGGCCGAGAAAGCCGCGGACAGGGGGGCGGACGAGGCGGAGAAGGTGAGGGTGAGGGCCGCCGACGAGGCGCCCTGGCCGGACGTCACGCCGGGACCGCTGCCGGCCTACCGCGACGGCGCCGCGTACGTGGCGGCTCTGCGCGAGGGCCGGTCCCCGCGCGCGCTCTGGCAGGTGACACCGAGCGCCGCTGCCGAGGCGGACTGGGCGGCCGGGTTCGCCGAGGCCGCGCGAGCCTGCGTCGAAGGGGGGCGGGGAGCCGTCCTGCTCGCGCCCGACCAGCGCGACGTCTCGCGCCTGGAGGCGGCCTGCGTCGCCGTGCTCGGGCGGTCGCGGGTGGTGGCACTGGTCGCCGAGACCGGCCCCGCCGCGCGCTACCGGGCGTTCCTGGCCGCGCTGCACGGGCGGGCGCAGGTGGTCGTCGGCAACCGTGCCGCGGCGTACGCCCCGGTGCACGACCTGGGGCTGGTCGCGCTGTGGGACGACGGCGACGACCTCTGGGCCGAGCCGCGCGCGCCCTACCCCCACACCCGGGAGGTGCTGGCGATCCGGGCGACGCAGAGCGGTGCGGCCGCCCTCTTCGCCTCGTACGCCCGCACGGCCGAGCTGCAGGCCTACCTCGAGCGGGGCTGGCTGCGCGCCATCACCCAGGACCGGGTGGCGGTGCGGCACGCCGCTCCGCGGGTCCGGGTGAGCGGGGACGACGACCGCGCCCTGGCCCGCGACCCGGCCGCCCGCGCGGCGCGGCTGCCGCACGAGGTCTTCGAGCTGGTGCGTTCCGCGCTGCCGGCCGGCCCGGTCCTGGTCCAGGTGCCCCGGGCGGGCGGGCGGCTCGCGCTGGTCTGCCAGGACTGCCGCGAACCCGTCCGCTGCCGTCTCTGCCAGGGACCGACCACGCTCGGGCCGGGTGCAGGAGGGGGGACCGGGGACCGGGACGCGCAGCTCACCTGCCGCTGGTGCGGCCGACCCCAGGTCGACTGGGAGTGCCCGATCTGCGGTGGGCGGCACGTGCGCTCGCCCGTCGTCGGGGCGTCCCGGACGGCGGCGGAGCTGGGCCGGGCCTTCCCCGGGGTGGCCGTGCTGCAGTCGAACGGCGAGGCACGGCTCGACGGCGTGCCCGGCACGGGGGCGATCGTCGTCAGCACCCCCGGCGCCGAGCCGCCGGCCGAGGGCGGGTACGCCGCCGCGATCCTGCTGGACACGGCGCTGCTGCTGCTGCGCCCGGACCTGCGGGCCTCCGAGGAGGCGCTGCGGCGCTGGTTCGCCGTGGTGGCCCTCGTCCGCGGCGGGGCGGACGGCGGCTCGGTGCTGGCCGTGGGGGACAGCAGCGGCCGCGCGCTGCAGGCCCTGGTCCGGGTCGACCCGGCGGGGTTCGCCGTGCGGGAGCTCGCGGACCGGGCCGACGCCCACTTCCCGCCGGCCGCCAAGCTCGTGACGATCGAGGGGGCCGCGCCGGTGCTGGCCGAGTACGTCGGGCTGGTCCACGAGCCACCCGGCACCGAGACGCTGGGACCCGTGCCGCTGCCCGTCCGCGAGCAGCTGCCGGGCAGCGACGGTGAACCGCTGCTCCGCCTGACGCTGCGCGCCCCTGTCCGCGAGGGCAACGCGCTGGTCCGTGCGGCCAAGGAGGTCGCCGGCGTCCGCAGCGCCCGCAAGAGCGAGGGGGCCGTCCGCGTCCGGGTCGACCCGCTCGTCCTGGGCTGAGCCCGCCGTGCTGACCCGCACACCTCCGGCTCCAGCCGCACGCCTCCGGCTCCAGCCGCACACCTCCGGCTCCAGCCGCACACCTCCGGCGTAACCGCACAGCTGCGAGCCACACGCACAGGTCGCGACCTGTGCGAGAAGCTCCACGGTGTGCGGCTGTTCCTGCCGCCGCACCGAGGAACGGTTGAGCGTCTCGTGGGAGGAGTCCCCGCGCGGGTGCGAGTCGTCTTCTGCGGGACCCCGGAGGTCGCGGTCCCGGCCCTCGACGCCCTCGTCGCCTCCGAGCACGAGGTGGTCGCGGTCGTCACCCGCCCCGACGCGCCCAGCGGCCGCGGCAAGCGGCTCACGGCCAGCCCGGTCGCGCAGCGGGCGGAGGAGCTGGCGATCGAGGTGCTCAAGCCGCAGCGCCCGCGCGACGAGGACTTCGTGGCCCGGCTGACCGAGATCGCGCCGGACTGCTGCCCGGTCGTCGCGTACGGGGCGCTGCTGCCGCAGCGGGTGCTCGACATCCCGCGGCACGGCTTCGTGAACCTACACTTCTCCGTCCTGCCGCGCTGGCGCGGTGCGGCGCCGGTCCAGCACGCCGTGCTAACGGGCGACACGGAGACGGGCGCGACGACGTTCCGGCTCGTGCTGGAGCTCGATGCCGGCCCCACGTACGGGGTGGTCACCGAGCCGATCGGTCCCACCGACACCTCCGGCGACCTGCTGACCCGGCTGTCCTACTCCGGCAGCGCGCTGCTGGTGGAGACCCTCGACGCCGTCGCGGCCGGGGTCGAGCCCGTCGTGCAGCCGGAGGAGGGCGTCACGCTCGCGCCCAAGATCAGCGTGGAGGACGCCAAGGTCGGCTGGACCCGTCCGGCCGCGGAGATCGACCGGCTCGTCCGGGGCTGCCAGCCCAACCCGGGCGCCTGGACGACGTTCCGCGGCGAACGCTTCAAGATCCTCTCCGCCGCACCCGGTCCCGGGGAGGTCGGGGTGACGCTGTCTCCGGGCGAGCTCGAGGTGGGTCGGCGCGAGGTCCACGTGGGTACGGGCGACGGTGTGCTCCAGCTCGGCCAGGTGCAGGCGCAGGGCAAGCGGCCGATGGCGGCGCCGGACTGGGCCCGCGGCCTGGGCAGCACGCAGGGCCTCCGGCTGGGCGACTGATGGCCACCCCGCAGAGACGGGCGCCGGACCGGTCCCGCCGGGCCGCGTTCGACGCGCTGCGCAAGGTCACGGGCGAGGACGCGTACGCGAACCTCGTCCTGCCCGGGCTCCTGACCGAGCGGGGGATCGCGGGTCGGGACGCGGCCTTCGCCACCGAGCTGCTGAACGGCACCTGCCGCTGGCTCGGCACCTACGACGCCGTCCTCGAGGCCGCCTCGGGCCGGTCGCTGACCACCTTGCAGCCCGCCGTCGTCGACCTGCTGCGGCTCGGCACCCACCAGCTCCTCGGCATGCGGGTCGGCACCCACGCCGCGGTGAGCGAGACGGTCGACCTCGCCGCCGCCACCGTGGGTCGGCGCGTGACGGGCCTGGCGAACGCGGTGCTGCGCCGCGTCGCCGCGCACGACCGCGAGGACTGGCTCGACCGGCTCGGCGCCGACCGGGACCCGCTCGACCGGCTCGCTCTCGAGCACGCCCACCCGCGCTGGGTCGTGGACGCGTACGCCGACCTGCTGCCCGCCGACGAGCTCGTCGCCGCGCTGGCGGCCGACAACGTCAGCCCCGAGGTCTCGCTGGTCGTGCGGCCCGGGCTGGTCGAGGTCGACGAGCTCGCCGCCGAGGCGGGGACCGGCGAGGTCGGTCGCTGGTCGCCCTTCGCCGTGCGCGGCACCGGCAACCCGGGCGACCTGCCGCTGGTCCGCACGGGTCGCGCGGGCGTGCAGGACGAGGGCTCGCAGCTCGTGGCCTGGGGCGTGACCCGGCCGCCGGCGCCGACGGGCTGGTGGCTCGACCTGTCCGCCGGGCCCGGCGGCAAGGCTGCGCTGCTCACCGGCCTCGCGCTGACCGCAGGGAGTCGGCTCCTCGCCGGTGAGCTCGCCCCGCACCGGGCGGCCCTCGTCGTCAACGCGGCCCGGGCGTACCCGCTGGACCAGCGTCCCGTGGTGGTCGTCGCCGACGCGACCCGCGCGCCCTGGCGTCCGGGCACGTTCACCCGCGTGCTGGCCGACGTCCCCTGCACCGGGCTGGGCGCGCTCCGCCGTCGCCCCGAGGCACGCTGGCGGCGGCTGGCGGGCGACGTCGAGGCGCTGCACCCGCTGCAGCGTGCGCTGCTGACCACCGCGCTGGACGCGGCCGCGCCCGGGGGGCTGGTCGCCTACGTCACCTGCTCGCCGCACCGCCGCGAGACGGCGGACGTGGTCCACGAGACCCTCGCGGCACGTGACGACGTCGACGTCGTGCCCTTCACCGACGTGCTGCCCGAGCTGGCCGACCCGGCGATCGGCGCGGCCGCCGCGACGGACGGCGACTTCCTCCAGCTGTGGCCCCACCGGCACGGCACGGACGCGATGTTCGCGGCCTACCTCCGCCGCCGCTGAGGCCCCGGGTGCTGCGGCACTAAGGTCGAGCCGTGCCCAGACCGACCCGCGTCATGCCCAGCATCCTGTCGGCCGACTTCGCCAACCTCCAGCGCGAGATCGAGCGCATCCCGAGCGCCGACGCGCTGCACGTCGACGTCATGGACAACCACTTCGTGCCGAACCTGACCCTCGGGCTGCCCGTGGTCGAGTCGATCCGCGCGGTCACCGAGCACATGCTCGACCTGCACCTGATGATCGACGACCCCGACCGGTGGGCTCCCGGCTACGCCGAGGCCGGGGCGGAGTCGGTGACGTTCCACGTGGAGGCGGCCGCCGCCCCCGTACGCCTCGCTCGCGAGCTGCGCGCCCGAGGCGCCCGGGCGGGCATGGCGCTCAAGCCGGCCACGCCGATCGAGCCGTACGCCGACCTCCTGGGCGAGCTGGACATGGTCCTGGTCATGACGGTCGAGCCCGGCTTCGGTGGGCAGAAGTTCCTCGACCTGTGCCTGCCGAAGATCCGCCGGACACGCGAGCTGATCGGCGCGCAGGGCGGGGACATCTGGTTGCAGGTCGACGGCGGGGTCTCGCTCGAGACCGTCGAGCGATGCGTCGAGGCGGGGGCGGACGCCCTCGTGGCGGGGTCGGCGGTGTTCGGCGCCGACGACCCCGACGCGATGATCAGCCGTCTGAAGGAGCGGGCGCAGCCCGTCGCGAGCGACTAGGGCCCTTCGCGTCCGCAGCGTCCTCGGCGTCGCCTGCGTCCGGGGTCGCCCTCGTGCGACGTCGCGGTTGCTCCGGCTGGTCCGCCCGCGGTTCGGCGCTCACGAGCGCGTTCACCCAGCTGGCGGGCACGGAGTTGTCGACCAGCGTCGACTTGAGGAACAGCGTGGCCGGGATGGCCAGCAGCGCGCCCAGGCCGCCGAGGAGGTAGGCCCAGAAGATCAGCGAGATGAAGGCCACCGTGCCGCTGATGCCCACGGCGTCACCGGTGAAGCGCGGCTGGATGATCGTCTGCACGACGATGTTGAGCACGACGTACACCACGATCACCGCGATCATGCTGCCGACCCCGCCGTCGAGCAGGGCGATCAGCGCCGGGGGGATCAGGCCGATCACGAAGCCGATGTTGGGGATGTAGTTCGTCACGAAGGCCAGGACGCCCCAGGTGAGGGCGAGCGGCACGCCGATGACGAAGAGGGCGACGGTGTCCAGCACGGCCACCAGCAGGCCGAAGACCGTGGTGACGATCCAGTACTTGCGCACCCGGCCCGCGAAGTTCAGCAGGCCGTCGGCGATGTGCGGCCGGCTGTCCCGGATGACCGCGATCCGCTCGGGCATGCCCGCCTGGTCGAAGACCATGAAGATCACGACGGCGATGATCAGGATCAGCAGCGAGGCGCCACCGGTCAGCGCGCCGAGCAGGCTCTGGGCCGGCCCGGCCAGGCTGCTCACCTGGAACGACGAGGCGAGCTTGGTCAGCTGCTCGGTCCCGTAGCCGAAGCGCTGCGTGAGCCCGATCAGCGAGTCGAAGATCCGGGTGAAGGCGGCGCCGTACTGCGGGAGCGTCGCGACCAGCCGGTAGAGCGACCACACGACCGAGCCGAGGATGACGATCAGCAGCAGGTAGATCGCGAGCAGGCTGGCGATGCTGGCGAGGGCCGACGGCCAGCGGTGGCGCATGAGCCACCGGCGCAGCGGCGACACGGTGATCACCAGCGTCAGGACCAGGAAGACCGGGCCGACGATGTTCGCGGTGCTCCGCAGACCCACGCCGACGATCACCAGCCCGGCGAGGATGAGGACGCCGAAGAGCGGCGGGGCCTGCGGCTGACCGGCGACCGGTGGGACGTCCGGCGGCGCCTGGACGGGCGGCGTCTGGTCCTGGACGGGCGTCTCGGCGTCGATCGGGGTGTTCCGGGGCATGGTGCTCCTCGTGGTGGGGCGCGGTTCGCCTCGGCGAAAGGGCTAGTTACCCCTGCGGCGGCGAAGGTAACGCTCGAACTCCGCGGCGATCGCCTCGCCGCTGGCCTCGGGCAGCTCGGTCGCGTCCTGCTGCTCCTCGAGGGTCGACACGTACTCGGCGACCTCGGTGTCGTCCGCCGCGAGCTCGTCGACACCCCGTTCCCAGGCCCTCGCGAGCTCGGGCAGCTCACCCTGGTCGAGAGCGGTGTCGAGCAGCTCCTCGAGCGAGGACAGCAGCGCCAGCGTCGCCTTGGGGCACGGCGGGTGGGAGACGTAGTGCGGGACCGCCGCCCAGAGCGAGAGGACCTCGAGCCCGCCGCGGGTCAGGGTCTCGCCGAGCACACCGACGATCCCCGTCGGCCCCTCGTACGTCGACGGCGCGAGCCCCAGGGAGGTCATGAGCTCGCGGTCGTAGGTGGAGGTCGAGACCGGGATGGGTCGGGTGTGCGGGGTGTCGGCGAGGAGGGCGCCGAGCACGTGCACCCGCCGGGCGTTGGCCGACTGCAGGGCCGAGGCGATGGTGGTGGCGAACTGGCGCCAGCGCAGGTTGGGCTCCAGGCCCTGGACCAGCAGCAGGTCGCGGCCGCTGGCCAGCCTGCCGATCCGGATCTCCGTGGTCGGCCAGGTGAGGACCCGCTCGTCGTCGTCGGTCAGGCTGACCATCGGGCGGTTGACCTGGTAGTCGTAGAAGTCGTCCGGGTCGAGGG
>Ga0210040_10003430_pt1 | contig 21413 bp, 1 predicted proteins | sample CryGeyCG12114_NA_FD_185462 | JGI IMG/M metagenome (GOLD analysis project Ga0210040, IMG submission 185462) | Groundwater microbial communities from aquifer - Crystal Geyser CG19_WC_8/21/14_NA (SPAdes) (version 2) | ecosystem: Environmental > Aquatic > Deep subsurface > Groundwater | place: USA...
GACATGATCAGAATCGAGCACCAGGGCAAAGAAGAAAACGCACACGTTCGACTGTGCTGGCATTATGGTAACAACAATCAAGCGATAGTACCTGGTGTTCCGTTTAGCGCGCTCACGGGACCATTCTCGCATTTCGTTATCAGGTTAGACAACATCCGGATTGGAAGAGCATATGCATTGGAGTGTATTGTGCCACAAGGCGTGGTGAAGAAGGTAGCAGGCAAAGAGGTGGAAGTTGAGATCACAGGCATTGGTTTCGACGGGCGCACTCTGGCTTCCAGAACCACCCACATACGCATGGAGTCCGAATAGGCTTTTACTACTCCCATTACGTTACGGGAATAGGTTGACCGATCACCGGTGACACGCAACGCCTTTGCAGGTTTCAGCAAGATCGACAAGAACCAAGATCAGATCCTCGCCTCCCCGCCATGTCGCGTGTAAAGCTGCATACAGCCCATGCAGCCATAGATGAAGTCGTGTGGATGAGTGGTTACACTCACTATGCGCTATACTCGGGTGTCGCCGGATTGTCCCGCAGACATGAGACGAGATGCGGACCAACGGGCCCTCTGCGCAATGAATACTGTAATATGCGCAGCAGGCAGCCGCCGCTCACTGTGCACGCCTTGTCTAAGGAAGAGGGTCGCTCTGATGAACGAGTGGCTCGCAACGCAAATTTGCGTAAGCGCGTTTGGAGTCATGGATGTATCCCGGTTGTACATCGTGAGTGTTACATCAAGACCTGTCGAGAAGAGCCTGAGCAATGAGCGAGGTCTTGGAAGCAATTCAACTTCTGACATTTGGCTAAATCAACCATTCATATGGTTGCAAAAGCACAGTCACATATCGTGAGGGGGAAGCAGCGATCTGCTCGCCAACCACAAACAATTTGAGGAGCTGAAATCGCACACGAGGACAGAACAAGATGTAGCCGATGCGAACGCGAGCACCATGGGTCGCAGGTGGGCGTGGCTGCACCGTGCCTTCCAGAAACAAGGGCGCACCATAGATGGGCGTATTACTATTTAGTAATTACTAAGTAAAAGCTAATTAGTAATTACTAAGTACTAAAGTTAGTAGTTACTAAGTACTACTAACTACTAAAAAATTAGTAATTACTAATTAGTAATTACTAAATTTAGTAAAATTTAGTAATTACTAATTACTAATTTAGTAATAGATAATATATTTTTTTTTAAAAAATTAAATTTATAATATATAAAATATATTATACTTAAAGCTTTTAAAAGTATATTATATATAGTATAGCTATAGAGTAAAAAATTATATAAACTTCTTTTTAGTAAAAGTATACTTAGAAATAGTTTTTATATATAGTTTATATAAAAAGCTTTTAACTATAATATATTAATATAATATTCTTTACTTATATTTATTTACTTAAATATTATTTAAAGCTAAAGTAAGTATATTATAAAATATTTAAGTTAGTTTATAATTATTAGCTTACTATAATAGTTACTTAGTTATTTATTTATTACTTTAGCTAATTTTAAATACTTAATTAATAGTTTTTATCTATTAAAGTTAAGAACTTATTTTATAAAAAATAATATTATAGCTATAATATATATATAAAGTAATATTTAACTAGTACTTAAAGAATTATAATTATAGTTAAGTTTAATTATATTAGTATTTTATATAATATTTTTAAATTAAGTAATACTTAACTAGTATTTAAAATAGTATATTAATAATTAAACTTAATTACTTTAGTATTTTATACTTTATTCTTAAGCTCCTATAAGGATAGGACTTAATATATTTTATATAATATTATAATACTTAGTATAGTAATTACTACTATATATAGAAGTATATAATAGATTCTTAGCTACTAAGCTATTAGCTAGCTACTTAGCTTACTAAGCTACTAGTACTATACTAGTAGGTAATTATATTATATACTTTAGTTTCTTATAACTACGCTTTAATATAGTTACTTACTATATAGGTTTTAATTTAACTATCCTAACTTACTTAAAATCTATAATCTTTATACTTAACTACGTTTATATATATACCTCTACCTATAATACTTCTAATAAGCTCTATTATTAAAGAACTATAGCTATTAGCTAATTATAGCGCTTTCTATAGCTACTATATAAGTATAAAATAAGTATATATACGTAATAGTAATTAATACTATAAGTTAAGCTATAATAATAAAGTTAAGTAAGTATTAGCTTAGAAGCCTACGTAAGTATAATAGCTAAACTTAGTTAATAAGAATAATTAAGACTATTAGGCTTAGTTAACTAAGAGTATTAAGTTATAGTACTAGTAGAGAGATTAGCTCCTCTTTTATAAAAGATTATAAAAGTAGTAAGTAGATATAGTATAATTAATCTACTCTTAAGTTATAAAAGCGTATACTCTCTTACTATATTAATACTACTTAATAATACTAAAATAAGCTTTAGTATTAGCTCTAGCCTTAGTATAGTACTAGACGCCTTTAGAGATACTTAAGAGTCCTCTACTACTATACTTAATACCTAATAAACTTTTAAAAATAACTAGATAAAGCTACTACTATAACTACTATAAAAAATATACTATAAGAGTAGCTTCTTAGTTACTTACCTTCTACTATTAGTTTTAGTTAGTAACTTAACTTAAGAGCCTATAATTTTAGAAGATAATTACTAGTATATTAACGTTAATATTAAAGATACCTATATTAAAGTCTTTATAGACTTATCTATATACTTTTATATAATATTTTTACGCTATATATTAGCTATATATAGATAAGTTAAGCTCTAATAATATAAAAACTCTAATAATAAAGATAATAACTATACTATTTAAGTAAGCTAAAATTATACTAATAGTAATAGAATAGTTATCTACTCTATTATAGATTTAGAGATTACTAATATAGAAAACTTTATAAAGTAAGTTAGTATTTAAAAAGATTAATAGTTTAGTAATATTATAGAACTACTATTTATACTCTATAATACTATAATAATAAAATATAATACTAATAAACGCGTATATACTTAATAAAATAAGTTCTAGAATAGTAAAAAAGAAGTTCTATAACTAAAAGCTAAGATAATAAAACTTAAAGATTAATAACTAGAGAAGTAGCTTACTAAATACTCTATTATTAAGACTATTACTACTAAACGTAACTCTATAGTTATTAAATATAATAAGCTATATCTTAATATAGAGTCCTTTAATAAAGAACTAGATAAAGTATATAATAGTCTAAAAATTATAACTAATAAATATATAAAAGTTAATAAAGAGGTATAAGAGTTTTATAATAACTTCTATACTAAGAAAGTAAAAGTAACTTATACTTAGAATAATCTATATAAGAAGAATAAAGAATTATAAGTAAAAGAAGTAGAGCTTACTTACATAAATAAATAAGCTTAGTAAGCTATTAATAATATATAAAAGGCTTAGTATAAGGCTAAGATCTTATGTAATAAGATTATAAAGTATAAGCTCTTTTACTAACTATATTCTTTTCTTTAATATAAGTATAAATAACTTCTTCTTTAGTATAAGTAAGAGTATAAGTAAGAGTAATCTAGACTTACTTTTTAAGATAATATTAACTTTTACCTTAATACTAGTATACGTTCTAAGAACCTATACTAGTAGTTCTAATAAGTAATACTTACTCTAACTTAGTAAAACTTATATATAGCTCTAATATTTCTATTACTAAAAAGTATACTACTTATTTAACTATAACTAGAGCTATTTACTAGAGCTTTAAGTATATACTTTATAAGTAACTATAAGTTCTTAGATATTAAGACTTTTAAGAAAAAAGTAGATAAAGACTATAATAGATAGTATTATACTACTATAGTAAAGTATACTACTTTACTTAATAATAAGTCTTTTAAGATTATCTATCTAGAGTAATATATAAAGAACGCTACTTAGGAACTTATTTATAAGTCTAAATTTATATATTATATAGACTTTATTAATATACTTAATAATATATATCTTACTTATAATAAGATTAATAAAGCTAAGAATAAGTTAATTTATAGAAAAGTAAAGTAAAAGCTAAGTAAATTATTTATTACTTAGTAGGCTTACTTCTTAAGAGTTATAAATATCTTTAAGTACCTAAGTAGTACTATAATTAAGTATACTTAATAAAATATAAACTTAAACTTATTACTTACTCTTATAAACTAAGTAGTAATAAGTAAGAGCCTTAGTAAATTCTTTAAGTATACTTATAGTATAGACTACTAGCGTATAGATACTAACTCCTAACTAACTTAGAAAATAATAAGTACTTAAGCTCTTCTAGCTATAATAAACTCTTACTACTACTTACTAAGTAATTAAAGTACTACTTATAAGTAAAGCTCTAACTAATATATAAAGTAATATATTAGAAATATAAAGATAGTAGAAGAGTAAAAAAAGCTCTAACTTAAAAATACTTACTTTAAGTATAAAAAGCTAAGATACTAGTAGTAATTACTAAATATACTTTACTATAGTAAGCCTATTACTTTTTTATCTAAAATTCTCTTCCTTAACGCTATAGCCTTTAGAGGTAAAGAGAATAAAAAAGAACTATATAATAATCTTATAGATAAAGAAGATAAAGATAATAAGTTTTCTAATAATAACTTAAGAAACTAGATACTTTTACTAAAGTATATAAGTAAAAGTAATAATAGTATAAAGTATATAAAAGGTCTTAGAGAATAATATAATATTATAAATAACTAAAGATTACTACTTTTAAGTTTAATATACTTATATACTTTATAACTTACTATTACTAAGTATCTACTACTTTACTAGAAATATAGCTTACTTTAAGCTTTATATACTAGCTAGAATTTACTAAAACTATTAAGCTCTCTTCTAGTATATAGTAGAAAATAATAATACTAGTAGATACTAAAGTAAGCGCCTATTTTATAAGTAGCTACTAGGTAAAATAGTAGTACTACTATTTATATAAAATTAATAAGCTTATTTAGCTTACTTTAGTAGATAGTAAAGAAGTTATATAGATAATCTAAGTAGTAGATATATAAATTAAGTATAAAGCTTATACTAGTACTATTATAGCCTATATAATAGATATTAGAAAGTATAATATTATCTTAAGAATAAACTAGCTAGACTATTATAAGCTATATTTTAAGTTTAGCTACGCCTAGTTAATAAAGTTTAGATATACTAATTATAAGATAAACTACTTTAAAAATAGACTACTAGATATAATATATAATAATAAACTACTTAATAGTAAAATACGCTATAATACTCCTATAAGATAGATCTAAATAATTAGTACTAAAGTAGTAATACTAAGTACTTTATACTACTCTAAATAAGTTATATAGATAAAGCTATATTATTAAAATTACTTTAAGAAGCTACTAGACTTTAAAACTAGAAACTATATATTATAGGCGTTCTAGAATATATTTACTTATCTATTAGCTATTACGTAAGCTAACTTTAAGAAGTATATAGAAAAAATAGACTAACTACTTATAACTAAAGTAGAAATTAAAGCCTTAGTCTCTAACTTTATATACTTAGTATTACTTAATCTATTTAACTTTAAGATAGCTAACGCGCTACTACCTTAATATAAAAAAGTTAACTATATAATAATTACTAAGCTAGACTCTAGTATTCTTTAGCTCTAAGTCTATAGCCTAATATAAATAGAAACTAAGATAGTTAAGAAGTATCTAGAGGATATACTTAGTAAAGGCTTTATATAACCTAGTATATTACTATATACTTTACTAGTCTTTATTATTAAGAAACTTAGTAGAGGACTATATATTTATATAGACTATTAATAACTAAATATAATTACTTATAAGAACTATAGTATACTACTTACTATTAAAGAAATACTTATATATATAGCTAAGGTATAGATTATATTTATTATTAATATTATTACTACTTTTAATATAGTTTACGTAAAAGAAAGAGATAAAGAGAAAATAGCTTTTCTTACTTAATATAAACTCTATAAGTATATAGTTATACTTTTTAGCTTATATAATACTCTTAGAATATTCTAAATATTTATTAATAAAATATTATATAAGTATCTTAATATAATATACTTAGTATATATAGATAATATACTTATCTATAGTAAGTAAGAAGAGGACTATAAAAAGTATATACTCTAAGTCTTTTATAAGCTCTATAATATAGGTATATATCTTAACTTTATAAAGTATAAGTTTAAAATTAAGTAAGTAAAGTACTTTAGATTTATACTTACTACTAAAGATATTAAGATAGATCCTACTAAGCTAGATATAGTTAAGAACTAGCTAATTCCTAAGAATATTTATAATATATAAGCCTTTTTTAGATTTATAAATTTTTATAGATACTTTATTAGAAGATTCTTAACTATAGCTTAAGTACTTACTATACTTATAAAGAAGGATAAAGCTTATAAATACTTCTTTTTAGTACTAGACTCTATAGCTTTTAAAGTATTCTAGCGTTTAAAAGCGTTATTTTAAGAAGCTAGTATACCTATATACTATAATCTAGATCTAGAAATATAGCTAGAAATAAATACTTTAGATTTTATTATAGTAGCTATTATATCTTAGATATATAATAGCGTACTAAGCTCCTATAAAGATAGGACCTAATATATTTTATAACGTTATAACGCTTAGCGTAGTAATTACTACTATATACAGAAGCGTACTTTTCTTAATTATAGCCTAAGACCTTAACTTTAATAATAATAACTCTTAATAATAACGCGTCTACCTTAGTAACCTAATATTTAGCGCCCTTTAGCTTACTTCTAGAGGTATTTACATCCTATTATATAAAGTTATTTAAGAAGTAATAGCTTTATATATTATTAAGATTATAAAGTACACTAAGCTTATAACTACTACTTTTTACCTATAGCTTATAACGCTAATTGTATTACTCTTACTATATTAATACTATAAATAAGGTATAGAGATATTATACCTATACTATAATCTCTATACTAACTACTCTATTATATTATATAGCCTCACCTTATACTACTATATTTATATACTAAAATAATAATAGTATACTAAAACTAGTTACTTTCCTCTCTTATAAGATAATACCTACTAAGTATAATTATAAAGTATATAATAAAGAGCTTCTTATAATTATTAAAGCCTTTAAAGAGTAATAGTTTAAATTTATAAGTACTCTTAACTTAGTATAAGTACTCTTAGATTATTAAGCTTTATAATAGTTTATAATAAGTAAGCGCCTAAACTACTAATAAGCGTACTAAGCTAAGTACTTATTAGAATTTAACTTCTATATTAAGTACTAACTAGGTAAATAAAGTACTAAACTTAATTATTATAGATACTTATTTTAATATTCCTACTAGTGCTATACTAGTAGCTAGCGCCTAGCGCTAGTAGGCTTAGCGCCTTAGTGTACTTTAAACCTTAAGTTTAAGAGCTCTTAGTAAGGCTCTCTCTCTATAATAAGTTTCTAGTAATATATCTTTAATAATTAACTATTTAATCTAAAGCGTCTCTAATATAAACTTACTATTACTTCTTAATAAGCCTTAGTATAGGCTTATCGCGTATACGCTCTATATAAGTAACGCCTATTAAAGTAGTATACTACTTATCTTCCTATTATAACTAAAGCTACTAAGATCCTAATAACTCTATAAGTAGTATAGAAAGTAGTAGTAGCTTTATAGCCTACCTAAACTAGCTAGCCTAGTAAATAACTAGAGTAAGTAATATACTTAGTAGTTTTTAATAATCTCTAACTATTAAATCTAGTAAGTTATAACTTTAGTTCTCTATAAGTATATTATATAGATCCTAAGATATATTACGCCTAGGATTCTACCTTTATTACCTATTATAAGTTTAGAGCTCTTTAGTTAAGCGCGTACACCTACTCTTTATTAATAAGTTTAATAAATCTAATAATAATATAGATAAGCTCTTAATTAAGCCCTTAGTTAAGCTTATTAAGAAGAGTGTTAAGTTTAAAATAATACTTTCTAAAAGTAAAAGCCCTACTAATAAAGATAATAGTAAGTAAGATAATAATAAGATAGAGGAAGAACTAGAGTATAAGGAGTAGATATATAGGAAGCCTAGTTCTAAGTTCGCTATACCTTACTACCTCTCTTTAACTAGGTACTTATTTATTATCTATAACCTTACTATCTTCTATTAATTTAAGTATAAAGATAGTAAACTAGTTAAATATATAGTCCTTTATTATAATAACTAAAATAATAGAAATACTAATTCTAATAATACTTTAGCGTAGGTTAGTAATAAAACTAAATTTACTACTTTAGTTAAATAGTACTCTAGTAGTTAGTTTACTGCGCTTTATAAATACGTTAATCTTAAGAGTACTACGTATAATAATCTTACGTCTATATAAGACTATACTAAATAAATAGAGGCTATAGCTAATAAAGCTATATAAGCTAAAGCTATAACTAAAAAAGAAGTTATTAATTATAATAAAAGGTTTAATAAGGTTATAGAAGAAATTAAGTAAGCTAATACTAAGAACTATAAGCTAAACTAAATACTTAATAATACTCTTAAGGCCTTTAACGCTTATAAGTAATAGGTAGAGGTAGAATATTAGAGTAAGAACGCCTATATTAGTAAAGCTAGTAATACTATAAAGCGTCTATATTAAGAGCGTAATAACGTAATTACCTAAGCTACTAAGGCTAAATAGAACTTCTAGACTCTATAATAAGTTTAGGAAGACGTGCTTAAGATATATAATAAATTTAACTCTTTAGATAATAATAATAATAATAATAATAAGAGAGATAAGCGTAAAGATAAAAGTAAGTATAAAGATAAGAATAAAGACTACTATAAGCGCTTACTTATACTAGAGCTATATAGTTAGAAGTAGACCTTTATTATAATAGACTACTCTACCTATACTAACTATACTAATACTCTCTCTAATAGCTACTATCTTAATATAAAGAAATATAAAAGTACTACTAAAGAGGACTTAGAGTAATAGATTACTATAGTATAGATAAAGCTATAACGTTTATAGGCTATATTCTTAGATAAGTAGTTAAAGATTAAATATATATATAACTATATATTAGAGTTAGTCTATAAGGCTATTTACTATTATAGCTTTATAGACTATAAAGACCTATATAATTTACTAGATATACTCTTTAATAATCTTTACGCTAACTTTAGCGTTAGTAATAAAAAAGTATATACTATAAACTATATTACTACTAGAGCCTATAAGTAGAAGAATATACTTCTAAGATAGTAGATTACTTAGTTTAATATAGCTGTACTAGACGCTAAGCTATTAGCTATTTAGTAATATTTCTACGCTATACGTAACTTTAATAATAAATATAAGGCTACTACTACTAATAATAGTAGTAATAGTATAGAAGACTAGTCTACCTTTATTAAGCGCTTATAATAAATTAAAGCTAACTAGTCTACTATATAAGGTAATAAGCTTAAAGATATATACTATAGCGCTAGTAGAGCTTAGACTACTATAACTTCTATAATAACTATAATAAGTAGTAAAAGTAAGCGTAATACTACTAAGAGTAGTACTAGTAAGGTAGACTTATATTATTATTCTCTAAAATAGTTTAAGCTTATTAAAAAGAAGTACTACTACTACTACTATTTATAAAGTAGATATATACCTAATAAGGTTAATAGCGTAAGTAAAGCTAAGTACCTACTAAAAAGTAAGCTAATAGCTCTTTTCTATATAGAAGATTTTACTACTTTTACTAAAGACTCTAACGTAGCGCTTAATCCTAATAATTTAAGAAACTAGATATCTCTAGCGTAAGTTATAGCTAGAGACTATTAAAATATATATATAAAGTTAAAGCCTATATTACTAAGCTTAAAGCTTAAGCTACTTTTATATTATACCTTTCTATATATATTTTAGTAATTACTCTAGTAGAGGAATACTAAGTCTAATTTTAATAAAATATCCTTAACTTATTAGCTACTAAGGTCTTTAACTCTAAAAGCTTAGGTCTTCTAGGATACTTACTTTATTTACTATAAATGCGTTTCTAGTACTATATTACTAGTAAGTATACTAACGTTAAGGCTAAAGCTCTACTTAATAGTAGCTATATAAGATAAGTAGTAAGTACTAAGTTTATATAGTAGTATAGACTAAAGACTATACTAGTTAAAGAGCTTATCTACTTCTAACTTACTAATAGTAAAGTTATAAGTATAATAGATTATATAGCTAGGGTTAAGAGCTAGATTAAAGATTATATTACTAAGGATTAGATATAGGTTACTAATATTACTAGATATAACTTTATTTATAGTTAACTATAGCTAGAACTATATAACTCTATTACTTACTAGTCTAATTATATATTCTTATTTAATTCTACTTATTATATAGCTAACTACCTACTATATAAGTTACTTATTAAGCTTACCTATAATAAGAATAAATATAATAAAGCTTATATATATAAGTCTAAGGTAAGTAAGTATATCTATTTTATCTCTACTAAGATAGTAATTACTATAAGTAAGTAAGATAAACGCTCTATTACCTAGATATTCTTTAAGTAATAGATAGACCTTAAAAAAGAAGATAAAGAGGTACTTTTTACTAACGTTTTTCCTACTAACTATATATTTATTATAATAGATAACTTTAAGAAGTTCTATAAGAAGCTTAACTAAGAATATACTACTATTAAAGAGTTAAAGAGGCTTATACTTAAGGAGTTTTATAAGATTATTAACGTTTAGAACCTTTAAGAAGCCTATACGCTACTATAATTATAACTAAGTATTAACTATAAGATCTCTATAACGCTAGGTATTAATCTTCTATATAAACGTACTTATAGACTAGACTATAAAGATATAATTACGTTAAAAGCTTACTTTAATAAAGAGCTTTATAAAGGCTTTATATAGTCTAGTACTTTACTTTATACTACTCTAGTGCTTATTATTAAGAAGCTAGGTAGTAGCTTCTAGATATATATTAATTACTAATAACTTAACGCTATTATAGTTAAGGACTATAATACGCCTTTAAAGATTAGTAAGACGCTAGTACGCCTAAATAAAGTATAAGTATTCTCTAAGTTTAACGTTATTACTACTTTTAACTATATTTATATTAAAGAAAGTAATAAAGAGAAGATAGCTTTTATTATATAATTTAGCCTCTTTAAGTATATTATAATACTATTTAGCTTCTATAATACTCTTAGCTTATTTTAAGCTTTTATTAATAGCGTTTTATATAAGTATCTAGATAAATTCTACTTAGCTTACTTTAATAATATCTTAGTTTATAGTAAACGTAAAGAAGACTATACTAAGTACTACCTTAAAGTACTCTAACGCCTAAAGGACGCTAGTCTATACTTAGATATTAATAAGTACGAATTCTAGGTTAAGTAAGTAAAATACTTAGATATAATCTTCTTATATAATAGCTTAGAGATAGACCTTAATAAAGTCTCTATAGTCTTCTTATAGGTAGAGCTATAGTCTATTAAAGATATATAAGCCTTTATTAGGTTTACTAACTTCTACTACTACTTTATTTATAAGTTCTTTTATATTATATAACTACTTATTAAGATTATTAAAGCTACGCTTAAAGGTTAGTATATAATATTTACTAAAGCTAGCTATATAGCCTTTAGAAACTTTAAGATAGCCTTCTTATTTACGCTTATCTTAGTATACTTTAATTTAGACTATAAGGTAATTATTAAGTATAACGCCTTAGATTAGGTTATATTAGGTATTTTATTATAACTCTATAAAGACGTACTTAAGCCTATAGCTTTCTTCTTAATAAAGATAAGTCTTATAGAGTATAACTACTTAATCTATAATAAGAAACTACTTATAATTATCTATACTTTTAAGTCCTAAAAACTTAAGCTTACTAGTACTACTAATCTTATTAAGATCTTCTTAGACTATAAAGCCTTAAAATACTTTATATTTACTAAATAACTAAACTATAGATAAGCCTACTAGGCTAAGTTTCTTACTAAGTTTAACTTTATTATCTACTATTATCTTAGTAAGTAAAGCACTAAACTTAATAGCTTAACTAGGTAATCTAGCAATATACTAATAAGCGTTAATAATAATTAAATCTAGTACTAGATATAAATAATTATTTACCTTAATTAGGTTAAGCTCTACTCTAGTACTAATAGTAGTAGCTAATATACTATATACGTTACTAGTATCTTTATAGATAACTTTACTTTACTTATTATAGATATAGTAGCTATAATCTACTTCTTAAGTAAGGAGTTAGCTACTACTAATAATATAAAACTTAGTAACCTATCTATAATAGGCCTATCTATAATAGAGGACCTTCTATCTATAATAGAAGAGCTTACTAAGTCTTTATTTTAAGAGAGAGAAAGTAACTCTTTACTTACTATAGATAAGGTAATAGCTAACCTTAAAATAGCTATAGCTAAAGATAAGATCTTCTAGTAGATTATTAAGTTATTACGCCTTAAGCACTATTATATCCTTTATAACTTATACTATAAGTAGAGTATTAAAATTAAGCTTAGAGACTATAAATACTAAGATAGACTACTTTACGTTTACTTAAAGATTTTTATACTTTATAATAATACTCTTAGAGCTTAAGTAATTAACCTCTATTATAATAACCTCCTCTTAGGTTATAGTAGTAAGTACGTAACTTATATAAGAGTTACTTACTACTTCTTTTAGCTATATATAATAGATATAGTTACTTAATATATACGTAATTATATTATATATATATAATTAAAACCTAACTATAAGAGTAAGTATAGCTTCTTAAACTTTCTCTCTATACTAGATACCTACTAGAGTAGTATTTCTATAGACTTTATATCGCCTCTCTTACTATTAATATACTTTAGTTATATATACTAGTATATACTTATTATTATTAATTAACTATCTAAGAAGAAGAAGTTTATTCCTTTTTAGTCTCTAGACGTTAAGACTATTATATAGACCTTTATTAAGTACGTCTAGCGTAAGAAAAGCTACTTAAATAATATTATATTTAATAGAGAGTCTTAATTTACTTTATACTTCTAGTAATATCTCTATACCTAAATAAGTACTTACTCTAAGATATTAATAATAGCGTACCCTAAAATAGATAGCTAAACTAAAGCTACTAATACTATCTTTAAGGTATACCTATGCGCGTTTATATATTATAACTAATATAATTAGGCTAAGTTCCTACTTTTTACTAAATTTTACGCTAATAGTAATAAGCCTTTAGTAACTAGTATCTCTTTATTTAAAGCTACTAAAGGCTATATATCTAAGAGTAGCACTAAGCTTCTAAAAGCTCTACTATTAAGTATAATCTAGAAAGCTACTTATAATAGTAAGGCTACTAATAACTTTATAGCTTAAGTTAAATATATTAAGATCTTCTTTAAATAAAACCTTAACTAGTCTTACTCTAAGATAGAGTAGTTTACTAATATATACTATATACTTATACTAAACTTCTATAAAAGGGACTAGGTTATACTAAATATACGTAACGTCTACACTAATAAAGAGAGCTAAGGTCTCTTACCTAAATAGCTAGGGCCTTTCTAGATTATTAAAGACTATAGTAATAAAGCTTATAAATTAGACCTCTCTAACTATAATAATCTTAGTAAGATCTACTTAGTATTCTATCTTTAGCTCTTATATCTAGTAGATAGTTATCTACTCTTTAGCTAGTGCGTTAAACTATAAAGCCTAGTTACTATTTATAATAATAGTACTAGTAACTATAAAGTAGAAGATATCTTAGATACTAAATATAATTACTATATAAAAGATCTCTATACTAGTAAGAAGAGCCTTCTATACTACTTACTTAAATAGGCTAGCTATAATAAGCCTAAATAAACGCTATATTATAATATTACTAGCTATAATAACTTACTATAACTATTCTATAAATACTATAAGGATGTTAACTTATACCTAATACTACTATTAGCCTACTACTATAAAGAGTATCTTACCTTCCTATAGATAGACTAGCGCTCTATATTCTAACGCTAAATATAACCTAGCCTCTATAAAACTATAATATATTTACTAGTCTTTCTATAACTCTTATAAAGTATAATAGTTATATAGCTAGTAGTAGTACTAGAGAAACTACTCTATAACGTTTAACTTAGTATAAAGAAGCTAAGCACCTAAGCTAACGTTTATTCTGTACTCTACTAAGAAAGGTAAGTACCTTCTTCTTATTATCTTCTCTTCTCTAATACTTTACTCTTACTTTATAATATATATATAGATAATATAATAGATTATTATTTTATATTCCTTACTAAGCTACTAGCGCCTATACTAGTACCTAGCTAGGTAAACTCCTATAAAGGGCTCTATATAAGCCCTAATATAGTATCTTACTTTATTAGTATTAACTACTTTTATCTTATCTTCCTTAAGATCTTATACCTTTATACTATACTACGTTCCTTTAATCTATATACCTAGAGTATGCTATAGTAGTAAAGCGTAATATATAATATAAAGGCTTATTTTATATATAAAATATATAGGAAGAGTATTATAATATAAGGCTTACTATAATATAAGGTAGTACTAGCTAGATACTTAGAGTACGTACTAGGCCTACTTAGCTTAGTAGCTAGAGAGTAGTTTAAGAAGACTACTAGTCTAGTAGATAAGAGAGTAAGCGTAGCTCTAATAGAGAGAGAAGCTTACTTTTAAATTAAAGTAAGTAAGTATATAAAAAGTTTAGTAACTTAGCTTAGAAGTATAAGGAACCTACTTATATAGTATAACTTTAGTAGAGCGCTTAGAGGAGTAGCTTATATCTTCTCTCTACTACTACTTTAACTTACTTCTATTATTTAACTATATACCTATAGATAATACTTTATAATAATAAATATATTAAGTACTAGTATAAGTCTAAGAGGCTAGCTGTATAAGAGCAACGTATATAGTAATACTAAACCTAATAAGTAATATTAAGAGTCTATTATAGTTAGCTGCCTTACCTAATAAGAAAAGTACGTTTATAGTAGTAATAAGACTAGTATTAATAAGAACGTCCCTACGCTAGGATAATAGCTTACTAACCTATAACTCTATATACGCTACTTAACTTAATAATAAAGTGCCTTCTATACTACCTTTAACTTTAGTTAGCTTAAAGATAATAAATACGTCTATCTAGGCCTATACGTTTATATACTTAAGAAGAATAATAACTATATTAATATTAAGATTAATAGATAATAAGTTAAAGTACTTAATAATAATAAAGTCTATAGCTGCTATATTACTATTATATATAGTAATATTCTAAATTTATATATATAGCTAATAGAGGTTAATCTAGCTAAGGATAGTAGAGAACTCTAGTACTAGATTATAACTAGTAATATATAAGCTATTAAAGAAGATAGATAAACCTACGTCTAGGACTAGGCTTACTAAAGTATTAAAGACGTAGCTAAATTTAATAGGTAAGTATACGCTAGGCCTAATTACTAGTATAATATATTTACTATTACTTTTATAATAATTTATAACTGTATACTCTCTACTACTAACGTTACTAAGTCTATAGTCTTTAATACTAAGTATTAAGTAATAGTATAACGCTTTAACTAAATATAGCTTAAATTTAATAGGCTTAAAGAGACGCTAGTAAAAGAATAGGCTAGTATATCTATATTAAGTAAAGCATCTATCTTAAGATACTTAGACTATTAACGTCTTAAATAAGAGCTTTTAGTTATAAAGAAGGAACGTAATAGCTTTAAGCTTAACGTTAAATAACTTACTAGTAAGCTCTATAGCCTATTATAAGTAGACTTTAATAAAATCTAGTAAGCTCTTACTAAGGAAAAGAGTAACTATAACTACTACGTAGATAAGTTAAAAGACTTTATAAAGAAACTCTATAATTCTACTATTAAAGTAAACTAGCTAAAGACCTAAGCTAATAAAGATAAAGCCTTTATTTATAAGCTTAAAACTAAGCTTAAAGATACTTAAGAGTATTATAACGCTCTTAATAAGTAACTTAAAGAGACTAAAAGTAGACTAATAGACGTTTACTAAGACTTCTAGGAACTTTAGTAAGCTAGTCTTTATAATAATTAGCTCTTTATACTTCTCTAGAACTAAAGCTAATAATAGTATTAAGCGTATATTTTAGATAAAGAGGATAAGCTTTAATAATAATACTCTACTATACCTAAGCCTAGAAAACACTAGTTATAGAACTTTTATATAGGAAGCTCTCTATTATAATTATAAATATAATAATACTATAGCTTAGCGTAATAACTAACTCTACTATAGTAATAGAATAATAGTATTATAGGCTATACTTTATACTAGTTCTAGTAGAAGCTTATCTACTAGTTGCCCTATACTTATAAGAAAGTATTAAAGCTTACTCTACTATATTACTAAGTACTATAGTAAAGCCCTTAATTCTTCTCTTCTTACGTTACTAAGGCTTACTCTACTAAGCTCTATTTACTATCTACCTATTAGTAATAGTTTTTAGTAGTATATTAATAGCTACCTTAAGGTATACTAGCGCTATTAACTTATAGTAGTAGAAAAAGTAAGATACTAAAGATACTAGATATCTTTAAGTTTTTAAGTAAGAAAGTAGATAAGGATTATAATAAGTAGTAATACCTAGTAATTACTAAATGTAAAACTTATAATAATACCTTCTATATTACTTATTTAGAAAACTTTATTACTAAAGAAGTATAGTAACTAGTTAAAAATACTTTAGTAACCTCTTACTTAGACTTACTAGAAGCTCTAGATTCTTACTATATAGATATATTATATAAAAAGCTATTAAAGGCGTAAGCTAACCTAACTAATAGCTCTTTTATATAGAAGTATAGTAAAGCCTTTACTTTATAGAAAGCGCGCTTTATATCTACCTATAATATTCTTATTAGTAACTTAGTAACGTCTTATCTTAATATACTTATACTTACTTACGCCTATAAGTTTATAAGACCTAGATTAGCTACTACTATATTACGTAGAGCTATAGCTAGAGAGATACTTCTAAACTTCTTATAATAAGCCTAAGAGTAAGACTACTTTAATATAGAGATAGGATTTAGTTACTTATAAGATAAAGTAAAGACTTTAATAGCTTAGGTACTAGCTACTATAACCTTTATATCTTACGTAGCTCCTATAACCTATATAAATATATACTATAATAAGAAGAAGATAGTATAAGGTAAAATACTAGTATAGTAAGAGAAGCTTTAAGACGTAGACTATTACTTTAAGTATAGTAAACTAGGTTATAGATCTTTTAATAATAAAGCGCTCTATAAAGATAACGCTTAGATACTATTAAACTATATTTTATTTTTTAATACTATAAACCTTAACTATAATAAAGACTAAATAGTAGATAATAAAGAAGATACTAACTTTAATAGTAAGCCTAACTTAGAGCTAGATAAAGTACTTATTAATAAAGATAGCTACCTTATTAATAGCTAGGATTTTTAGATACTCTTAGGTAAAACTATACCTAAGAGCTTAAATAGCGTAAGGCTTATAAATATACTTAATAAGTTACTAAATATTATTACTAACTTAAAGACGCTACTATAAAGCTATATACTATATTAAGCACTTATACTACTCTAATTACTTAATATTTATATATTTCTATAGCTACTCTTAGACGCGTAGAACTTAATATAGCTTAGTAGCTAGAGTTCCTAGGATTAATACTAAACCTAAGTAGAAAATAAATAAAGATAATAACCTTTATAGATATAAAAGTAAGCGCCTATTTTATAAGCTAATATTAAGTAAAGTAATATTAACTTAAGACTATTAGAACTAAGCCTATTAAGCTTACTCTTACTAATAGTAGCTCTACTAGCTCTCTTACGTAAGTAGTAGACTTTAAAGTTAAATATAAGTTATATATAAGTACTATTATTTACTACATAATAGACTTAGAAAGCTATAATATTATCCTTAGAATAAACTAGATAGACTATTATTAGCTAGAGCTTAAATTTAGTAATAAATAATCTCTCTACTTTAAGTCTACTAAGTACTACCTTAACTACTTACTTTATAGTATCCTAGATACTATATATAATAATAAGCTACTTAATAGTAATACTAAGTTAACCTCTAGTAATATTAGTGTTATTAGCTTATATATAGTATCGTGTATAGTAGCTAGAAACTCTAGTAGTATTATATAGCTTAACTATTATAACTAGGGCTACTTTAAATAACTAGAAGCTAATAGTAACTATAACGTAGATTTATTTACTTAAATAGCCTACTTTATAGTAGTTATATAAGTAGACTTTAATAAGTATATAGATAAACTAGAATAGCTATACCTAAACTTTAAAGAGATTAAAGCTATAGTACCTAAGTTCGTCTATTATATCTTAGACGTATTTAATCTCTAACTTACTAGCTAGCTACTACTCTAGTACCCTAGAGTAGACTATACCTTTATTACTAATAAGTTAAATAGAATTCCCTACTTAAAGATCTATAGGCTATTTTATAATAAAATAGAAGCTATTAAAGCTTTTATTAATAATATAATAGGAAGAGGTTTTATATAGCCTAGTATATTACTATATATAGCTCTTATACTAGTTATTAAGAAGCTTAGAAAAGGGCTCTATATCTATATTAACTATAGAAGACTAAATTTAGTAATACGTAAAAATTATAATATACTACTAGCTATTAAGAAGACTCTTACGTATATAGCTAAAGTAAAGATTATAAGTCTAGTAGATATTATTATAGTATTTAATACTATCTATATTAAAGAAGGTAATAAAAAGAAGACTACTTTCTTAATAAGATATAGCTTTTATAAATATCTTATTATACTTTTTAGACTATATAACGTACTAAGAACCTTTTAGACCTTTATTAATAAGACTCTAAGAGACTACTTAGATAATTTCTATACTACCTACTTTAATAATATACTTATCTACTTAGAATATAAAGAGAAGTATAAGGAGTATATACTTAAAGTACTCTATAGACTTTATATAGTAGGCTTATACTTAGATCTTATAAAGTATTACTTTAAAACTAAGCGCGTTAAGTATCTAGACCTTATTTTTACCCTAGATAGTATTAAGATAGACTTAGCTAAGATTAAGACTATAGTTAACTAGGTAACTCTTAGCTATATTAAAGATATATAAGCGTTTCTAAGATTTATAAACTTCTACTATTACTTTATTAAAGGTTTTAGTACTTTAGCTAAACTATTAACTAAGCTTACTAAGAATAAGGCTTAGAAGTCCTTCTTTTTATTACTATATAGTACTATAGTTAAGGCATTTAAATAACTTAAAAGCGTATTTATAACTACTAGTATACTTATATACTTTAACTCTAATCTTAAAACTTAGCTAGAGATAGATACTTCTAATTTTATAATAGCTATAGTGCTCTTATAGATAGTTAATAGCGAGTTTTATTCTATAGTATTCCTATTTTATAAGATAAACTTAGCTAAATATAATTATAAGATCTATAATAAAGAGCTCCTAGCTATTATTAGAGCCTTTAAAGAGTAGCGTTTTAAGCTAGCTAGTATAGATAATCCTATTTAAGTACTATCTAATTACTAGGCCCTATAGACGTTTATAATAACTAAGAAGCTAAACTAATAATAAGCTTACTAGACTAAGTTCCTAGCTAAGTTTAACTTTATAGTAAAGTACTACCTAAGTAAGTAAAGTACGAAGCTAAACGCTCTTACTAGATAATCTTAAGACTTACCTAGTAACGTTAGTAATAAGTAATATTAATACTAAGTATAGATAATACTTAAGCTTAACTAGGTAGACTCTAAAGTATATATAGCTATTATATAGTTTAACCTAGGTAGTAACTTAAGGTATACTATCTACTTTACTTACTACTATAATTAGGATATATATTATATAGCCTTTAACATAGCCTTTATAATATATTAACTTAGTAAAGAAGATAATATCTTAGAAAGATTAGCTATATTAGCTCTAGTACTATACGCTCTACCTCCTCTTACTAAACTACTAGCTAATACTCTAGCTATACTCTTATAAAAGAAGCTAATAGATAAAATTAAGTTATTAGCTCTTTATAATAAGATACTTATAGCTATTATAAAAGTAAAGAAAGATAGAGCTTATTATATCCTTAATAAGCTTATATATAGTAAGTAATAATTACGATTAGAGCTAGGTAACTACTCTCTTTATAATAGCGTCCTATACGTTTATAGTAAGGTCTACGTTCCTAATTATACTAACTTTAGAATATACGTAATAGAGCTAGCTTACTAGTTACTATATAGTAGATATAGAGGTAAGTATAAGAGCTACGCAAAAATTACTTAATAGTACTACTAGCTACGTATAATAACTAATATTACTTAATACGTTTAAGCTTATTTAATATACTAACGTATTAAGGCTAGTTATAAAGGTAAGTATAGCCTTCTATATCTACTACCTATTCTAGATTAATATTAGATAGATATCTTAATAGATTATATTACCTATTTACTAGTATATACTAATAATAGACGAACGTATACTAATATACTTATAATTATTAACTAGCTCTCTAAAAAGAAGAAGTTTATTCCTATTATTAACTTTAAAGTTAATACGCTAATTAGAGCCTTTATAGAGTTTATTTAGTAAGAAAAAGAGTATCTAGTATCTATTATTAGTAACTATAGAGCTTAGTTTATATTATATTTCTAGATACGCCTCTACTAGTATATTAGTATATACCTAAAGCTCTCTACTACTTTTTACCTTAAGTTAGATAGCTAAATAGAAAATACTAATACTTACCTTAAATAGTACTTATACGCCTATATTAACTATAAGTAAAATAACTAGGCGCTATTCTTACTTATAATAGAATTTAAAGCTAACTCTTTAGTTAGTATAAGTATAAACGTATTACTATTTAAAGTAATAAAGGGCTACCTCCTATAGTCTAGCCTTAAACTAGCTTAACCTATTAATAAGATACTTTTAGTACTAGTAAGATATAATTAAGCTAACGTAGACGCTCTTACTAATAAAATTAATAAGTTAAAGAAGCACCTTTAAGTAAGTCTTTAATAGGCGTATACTAAGTAATTAGAGTACACTAATAATACTTAGCTCTTAGCCTCTAAATTTAAGAAAAGTAATTTTATTATACTTAATACCTATAACTTTAAGATAACTTACTCTAACGTATTACTTAACTTTAAGA
>Ga0210040_10003431_pt1 | contig 21412 bp, 21 predicted proteins | sample CryGeyCG12114_NA_FD_185462 | JGI IMG/M metagenome (GOLD analysis project Ga0210040, IMG submission 185462) | Groundwater microbial communities from aquifer - Crystal Geyser CG19_WC_8/21/14_NA (SPAdes) (version 2) | ecosystem: Environmental > Aquatic > Deep subsurface > Groundwater | place: USA...
ATTGTATGTATACTTCACCGTGAAAACAAATATAGAAAACCTACCCATCTCGAATTTCAAATGGTCACTATCTCTAATAACCGTACTCCCTAACAGAATACTAATGATGCATGCGAAAGAGAAAATTTTTCGGAAAAAAGCTAGAGAACTAGGGAATTGCATGATGTTAGATGCACAAAGCTGTGGGATCCAAAAATATTCCTCACGCATATCAACAATACATAAAAGACAAGACGAGCACGCGAGACCTACTTTTGCTGCTGTCTATGTTGTTGAGATCTAGGCAAAGATTTTCGACTCTCTCGATCAGACACTAGCAGCGTCTCATCATTCCGGAAACGTCCCATGGTGCCCACAATGCGATGGTTGGACTTCATGAAATCCGTGTCGATAGCTGTTGTCGTGGCTCGATTTTGTCCGTCAGAATCAGAACCTGAAGTGTCATCATACTCGTCACTTTCTCCTCCACAGCTCTCATCTCCACCATGACTGTTTCGTGATTTCTTTTTCAAGTTTGTTCCACTATGAGACGAGGACCCTCTGGGGATCTATACGTAACAACAAACAGCATACCAAATGAATAAACATTTGCACATGGAACCTCTCCACAGTTATACTTCCATAATGTCACATCTTTGTGTAGTAGATGAAAGGGGCACTTTTAGTTTAAACAATAAAAGAAACTAGCTGACACTTCAATTCAGTTGTGAGCGAAAGCAATGCTGTATCTCATAAGTAATCCCTTTTCAAAAACAATATTTTGTTTTTCCGTTCAAAATTTTTTTTTGATTAGCTGAAGACAGATCCTGGTGTTGACAGTAAAATTTTTCGTGGAGATTAAAAAAATCTCTTAATACTCGCATACTTATTGGGGACAGTAATATTTTTTCTACTCTCGTTCCCCATGCAATCCACCCTGACACTAATAAACGCACGAAAATGTCGACGAGCTCACTCACTACTGCAGTAATGCTGTGAAAGAAATCGTCTACTTACTATTGTAAGTAACTACATTGTGAAAGTGAGAAAGTTCAAGCCGTCATATACTACGAAACGTGTGAAAGACATCAAGTCCTCAAAAAAGGTGTCCTTTCTCCCAGCACAATAGTTTAGTTAGCAATGCTCCCTTCCTTCACTATCACTATACGAATTTTGAAAAAATTCATAATATTATTTGAATCATACTTCTTTATATCATCTAAAAAGTGGAAAACCAACAAATAGAATGTCTTCAAGCATTGATTAAAAAGTATACAGAAATGGTTGGTTAGCATTAACACTTTTACAGTACAAAATTTTCCACATCCATTGTAAAAACTACAAAATGAATTGCGTAGGAAGGAAGTAACTACTCGAATATTACAATCTACGTGTGAACGATTTCATATCCTGGTTAAAAATCTTTCTGAATACAATAAAAGGCTCCAACAACAAGAGAATTTCTTTAGTTGCAGAGTAAGTATAAAAAATTCGCACGACTTTTTCCTACTTACTTGTCGAATTGGAATGTTTTCTGGTGTTGACAGTCTCTGCTGGATTTGTTGCTCCAGTGTTCCGTTGGCGGAAGAATAGAGGAAACCTTTTGCAATATTATCTGTCAAGTTTTCCTTCCCAGGCAAATGAAATGTAGCGTATGGACAGATATCATCAGCACTCTCTGGCAATACACATAAGAAAATAACATGCCACCGAGTTCATTCTAATAATGTACAAGCCATTGTGCAGAATATAAAAGACTCCACCGTACACGTCTTCTTACGTGTGTGAAACTTTAAGATTATAGTTTCTAGTGCAATTGGGTAGTAGTAGCAGAGTTTACGACATGAAAGTAGTATAATTTATTATTCAAGCCGTTCATAATAAAGAAACCTACCTGGAATTGGATCAGAAGTGAAATATTTGGCACGAATCACTGTATAGTCTCTATCCACAGATTTTGCGTCATTTAGTCGACCTCCTCCATAGCCTGGTCCGCGGAAAGCTAATGATGTGGTGGACTCCATCATATTCCCATTGTCACGCTCTGCGGGAAATTTCAACTAACTTGTAAGACTCTACAACTAACCAACTAGCTCATCGAGTTTAACTAAAACTTATAGTTAGCTAGTATAGACAGTCGTCATATGACAGTACTACTGACTACCCAGTACCCAGTGATGAAAATAAATTTCTGCGTGCAGGTAGTACTGTACACTGTAATGGAGAGTACACATGCGATAATATGGTGTGAATAGGTTTTGGGAAACTTGTTTCATCTTTGTAGATTAAATGTATACACAAACAAGGAACCAGCTAAGTAAGAAAGGCATACCATAATTCATATAAGAAAATTGAATATTTTTTAAAATACTTGGATGATTGTTTGGTCGAACAAGATGTATAAGTGCAACCGTAAGTAAATAAAAAAATTACCATTACTTTAGATTATATAGGCATGGGCCCACTAAAAGTTCCATAGTCCATACTCTCGGACTCATAGCTAAAGAGCACCATGAAGGCCTCATTGTAACCTAACCCAGTCGAGAAGGCTATTACTATCTATGTATGGTCTGTGAATTGCAATGGGACGATAATACGTGCAGCTTAACAATAGCCTTCCCCATTCTTGGAATATTTGAATGCACTACGATTAAATATTGCCTCCTGTTTACATCCACGTATAGTACCCAAACCAGTTGGTGTAGTAATGAAACACTGAAACTACTTTAGAATGAATCGATGCAAATGAAATGAATTACATGTTCACAATTGTGAGCCATGTTTAATGAAATCTGTCCTCGCTTGTCATCCAGCTGTGAAGGAAAAGAAACCAGAGTGACTTTATGAGATTCCTCATTTCTTCTCCCTCCTTTCATTTCTTTCTATCCATTATTAGTTTGCTCCCAAGAATATACATAAGCACATGCATAATGCATACAAAGAAATGCTAGACTCTCATTTCCGTCCATGGGAAACAAATAGGGGGCGCATTAAATACAGTCCATTATTTCATAACGCAATTCCTGCTGTTCTCTTATATATTCTGTAGGTCGTAAACTACACAAATTTTTGTGAACTAAAAGGAAATTACAGAACAAGAAACTTATTTAGGAATTCTTAATGTACCGTATCCACAGCTGGTTCTCTACGCATTTTCTCATTCTTTCAAAACCTACCTACCGGGTAGAACTTACAATGAATCCTATCCTTATTATAATATTGTTGAAGCTAACACTTGGTTTCATTCATTGTCAGAGAATTACATTTTAAAATTAAGCTACAATCCAAGCACTTTCTCTATGATTTGTAAAGCTAACCTTTCAACGCAATGCAAATTGTATACGCAACTAACTCCCACACTTAAATCACACTAATAGATATACTCCCATTGTAACTTGTACACTTTATTTTAAAACAAAACAAACTCATGCAATAACTTGCAAAAATCTTTCTCCTTCATTCAATACCATGATACTAAGCAAGTAACTAACTAACTAACTTACGAACAACAAAGAAGACCAACTCCTTATTACAAAAGTTGAACTTACTTTTCTTCCAAAAGAAAACATAACTTGCTGCAGCAGCTACAATGGCAAACAATGAGATGACAAGTGGGATCATGATATGTAAATCTTTGTAAAACGGAAGATACAGTCCACCAGCATCTTGAATTTCATAGTCCTTCCCATTATTGGACGACGTAAAATGAGTTCCACTTGGGACACCGTTCTTGTTAAACTTGCTGGACGTGAGCCCTAGGGAATCACATATCATTACGTGTACTCCAAAACTTCATTTCTGCTTACACAACCATGATAATGATTATGAGAGCGATAACTGAACACAGCAACAGTCTTTTGTGCTAGGTTCCCATTGTTTTCCTACAGTAAAACTCTATTTACTACATTTCGAGTCCTATCAACAAACTGCGGATGCAGAATAATGACACTTTGTTGACTATACTACCACTTTAGTCATCCTGCAATGTGTTATGAAGGCGGTTAGTTAGTTAGTAGTGGTAAATATACAAGTTCAAAAAGAAAGATCCAGTCAAAGACATGGCATACTGTATAAGTAGTTGTGTACACAAAAGACAACAAAAGAGGGATGCTGGAAATTTACAGTTTGCCGTGAATGTTTTACTAGACCCCAAGTAGCAATGGTATAAAATAGTGTCCTGTCCGGTGAAAATTTACATGTCAACCCAAAAACAATTGTAATTATGCAAGAAAGAGAAAGTAGAAAATCTGATAGGTGGAGAGAAATTCCCATTGTACAAGAGAGATGGAAAGATGCGTGATGTGAATAGCATTCTGAGAGGTTAACAATGACGAATGAGACTTTAAATAGAGGGAAAACGCTTGAAAACTGTTTACGAATTTTAATGAGGTTTGCAAACTTTCTTATCAACAGGGGAGCAGGTCTGCGTAACACAGACCACGCAGTTTTGACACCCTATCATTTATAAATATGAATTTACGAGCATCGGTATTTAGTATGCAGAGTGTATGCATAGTTTGGAGGAGTGGTCAACACGAATTTGAGAGACAAAAGTTAGTCCATTTGAAACATCCCTTTTATCAATGGGCTTTTTATGCTGCATTTTTTGGCTAAAAAATTAATAAATCCGGTCAACAGGAATGAGATCAGAAAAAGAAAAATAGTCTGGCTACAATCTATTGTTAAATGAATAGCTCGTGGCACAATATCATCCCTAACATTAGAAATTGTAAACACCAAATTCATCTGTGGTAGCTAAGTAAATAACTAATGACATTCATAGATTAAAACCAAATAATTGTCAATATTAGAACAAGATATGGGCTGCAAACAAAATCATTATTCTACCTGGTGCTTCCTATTTTGAAGTTTAAGCTGATAACAACACAAATAATTCATTCCTAATAATTCATTCCAGCAATTAATTTGTGGTGGAAACCAATCTATGAATTATGATTGTATACTACTGCTAACGCTACTCACTAATACAGACGACATATACATACCTCTTTTGTACGGCGAAGTGGATATCTCATATTGAGACGTGGAAGTGCCTGCACTGTTGTACGCTTTCACTCGGACCATGTAATCCGTTTCTGGTGTCAGCTCATTAATTTGAAGCATTCGTGAGTTGCTCCCTCCCTCCTTTCTCACTGTAATTTCAAAAGGCACCTCCAAATGAATTGTTTCCCAATCATACAAACATAATATACTGGTTTGTCTGGCATAGTCAGTTTGGCATATTTGTATACTTAATTGAGCACTCATAAGGAAAACAATGCATCAAAATTGTGTCTTTGTGACACATTAGTTACTTAGTTACGTAGTTAGACCCATGTCCTATTTTTGTATTCGCTGTAAACCTTTGTTCAAATTGTTTTCATAAAACGATGTTATGAGTTTTCAAAGCAAGATGCTCACTGATCATATTGTTTAAACGGCTCGTGTTTCTCTTTGTTTGCAGCTCAAATGACGCAGTCGAAATATAATTGCTTCTCAGAATACATGTAAAAAGTTTCCAGAGCAGACATATTACAATAGTTAGTGAGTAAGTATTATTGTGTGTTACTGCGTCAAACTGACCTGCCAGTTTCACTAACTGAACACAGCGAAAAAAAATTCCCATTTTTGTAGAGCAAAAAATATGACCCAAACTGAAAGAAAAACTATTTTGTGTACTGAAACAAACAATGCAATGGAACTAAAACGTACATTGAAAAATCAGAATCAAGCAATAATTTCCCCAAATATCCATACCGACTTTCCAATGTGTATCTGCTTTAGTTTTGTATTCAACAACTATCTGTGTAATCGGGCACCCGGAATCCTTCCAGCCATTTAAATCCATGACAAATGATGTAGAATTAGATATGATGAACGCAGAACTACTCGGCATCTCTGGAACAGACCCATGCAATGTAATTGCAACTGTTTCACTAGGTGCTCCATGCCCGATTTTGTTGAAACCTTCAAAGCAGAACAAAATCACATGCATTACAGAGTTCTCTACATCTTGCATATTAGATTGCCGATAGTAAAATTGCAACCCACAAGCCGTCATAAATACACCCACACATGTGTACCTACCAGTAAGGAAAAACTCATAGGGCCGACCACATTTAAGAGACTCTACAAGGAACGTGGACAACTTGCGACTCAAAGTGATTTCTTCCCATTCCCCACCTTGTGTACGAAAATTAAGAATAAATCCTCTTATTGGTGAGCCACCATGGTCTCCTTGTTTCCATTGTAGTCGAACTGATGAGGTAGTTACGGCCGTCGGATGCAGAAGTGGAGCACTGGGTGGCACTAAAAAAACAATACACAAAAATTGCTTATTTTACTTCTCCGCTGCTTTTTTTTCATCCACAGACTACTGGTAATGCTCTTTTTGCATCCAACAAAAAACACTGCCCAGAAACAGAGAAACCAAATGCACAAGAAAAACGAAACAACTAGTAAATAGTACAGAATAGTTGAGTTTGTTTTGTTGTACACACAGAAAGACGAGAAAATACGACCCAAAGTTTTAAACTCCAGGAAACAAGTTTTACAAAATCAATAAGCATCTCACCTTGTACTTTCAACACATGAACAATATGATCTGAGCCCTTATTATTTTTCACAGTACAAGTGTAATTCCCCGTATCCGTTTTCCTTACATTGGAGATGGAGAGTGTGCCATCGTTGTAAGTACGAAATCTTTCGTTTTCACTGCAAAAAAGAATCCTCACATGTACTCAATTTGTATACAAACGAGCTTATAACCATTCAAGCAGTTTTATCTCAATACTACGACAGTTAGTATTGGGCACAGGATCCCACTCACATACAACGGAGCAATATTGACACATTTAATACAAGAAAATGTAATTCCAGGTTATTTTCCACTTGAACAAACTATACAATATTTTTATGCACAAGGTACGGGCAGAAGAAAAGTTTGTAAATCCCAACCCAACCGAAAACTGACTATGTACAACCTGTACAACAAAGACAAGCATCAAATCCGTTATACATGCATAGCATGGCACCAGGTGTTCTGCTTGTGTTATACTTACACAGTTTGCATTACATTCGTAAGCACATATTACAAGTAACAACAAAAATTTTAATGTAACCATAAAAAATATAACTTTCTTACATTGTTTTTACGATCATACATATGGCAGATGGTAATAATCATTTCAGTTCATTCAATACTCAACGGAATAGAGTCGTTTACTCCACACATTTATTCGCGTTGCCACACAAAAATGTGATGCGATGTGTTCTCTACATACGACAAGTAAGTAAGCAATAACAAATTCAACAAACCTGTCAAGTTCGATAGTTTTCACATCTCGAATCCTCCATCTGAAATCTGCTTTTGGAATGCCCACATGGGAGCAGGGGAGGACAATGTCGGATTTGTATGGTACTGCAATTATTTGCCCAAATGAGATGATTGCTGCTTTCACTAAAGAACAACAAATATGAATACTCGTGAGTCAGTCAGTTGCGCTAAATGACATATTAATTTTTTGAAGTAACTAACCTTCAGCAGTAGCTACAAATCGTACAGCTAAACTAGGGGGCCCTTCACCCACACTAGTTTCTCCCGTAACCCAAGCTTCATATGCCTCTCTATTCTTCAATTCAGGAACTTCATAACTAACAGATCTAGATGGTAAAGTACGTTTTACAGTTCGCACTACACCACCGGAATTGAGCTCGGAAATTCTCAGGTACACGTGGAATTTGACCAATCGGCCATTTGTCCTGTGTGGTGGGAGCCAACTTAAAATGGCAGATGTGGGACTGGCTGAAACGGCTTTCACTTCTGCAGGAGACTCAGGAACTGGAAAATAAATGATGAAATCAAAAAGCTTGCGTTAGAGAAATGATAGCTATTGGTACATTATGACAGCTAGAAGTGAATGCAACTAGAAAGAAATGGTTTAGGCTAGATTTTAGATTTTGGAATAAGTGTATCATGCAGATATATTCATTCGCCGTTCATTTTTCAAGACTATAAAAAAGGAACGACAGACCCAAAAGACGGGACACAGGAAGTCATGGAAAAGTATGAACATAATGGGACATTACTGCGTGAAATATGAATGGCAAACTTTAGCTACTTTACTTACTAACTTGCTTATAGAGTTAGTTACGTTGCAAGAAAAGTGTGCACCCGTATACAGAGATTATGAGCGCTTGAAGGAAACTTTGGGAATGGAGAATAATAATATGGGAATAATAAAAAATGACTACTATAGTGGTGGGAGAAGCTAGCGATCATTATTAAGCATGATTATTGTTGTGCAGAGCAGCACCTGACTCCTGAGTGGTACAATAAATGGGGGAGCTGAAAACGCCATCGCCAACACCCGTTGCCGCTGCAACTTGGATTCTAAAAGAGTCAAATCACAAAGATTCAATCCATATGCTCCAAATTCTTGTATATAAAATCTCCAAGAACATAAATACTCAGCCTACCAAACAAAAATCATTTTGTAACCAGAAGTAGCCAAAATTAAGTTTAACCTAAAAAAAAGCTGCCCAAAAATAACAATTTTACGATGAAAATCTCGATAAAATTAATCTTACAAGATATTATTACAAACACAATCTTATTACTCCTACTCACTAAAAAAAAACAATATACTTCCAATATCGTATAAAAGCGTATAGTTAAAGTCCACTGCACAAACCCATGTCACATTAATGACTTTTTTCACGTTTCTATGCACTATACTAGATAGACGCATGGACCAAATATGTAAAAACGGGCCACAGGGAAAAAGAAAATCCAAAAAAAGTCTCATATTTTTTGCAACAACCCATATCAAATCCATGCATCCTCAATTCCATCTAGCTAACTAACTCAAAAGTAAGTGACTGCTTAAGTGAGTATATTTACTAACTAACTTACTCACCAATTGGATTAAACTGAATTTGTGACTGAACCCATTCGAAATAACAACAAAAAATGTACCCAAAGCAAGGTTTCCGCTCTGGGGAAAACTTTGCCAGTATAACACTGTGTTTTGACACATGGACCCAAACGGAACTACCCATAACTGAGTTAAGGACAAGGCAAAAAAATAGGACCTCATCTTTTCTTTGTTATGCAAGCGTTACACCCGACTGACATTGCAGTCCCAACTCTCATAGATCTAATAAAGGGTGGAATGTACTCCACTTACGTAAAGTTGGAGAAAGGAGGGAGCTCATGAATAACGGTGCTCAGACTACTCACTCTTTTCTCAAGCGGCTGTTTCTTCTCCTCAGACTTGACAATGGAGCCTGCGGACATGAGCATAAAAATCCCAAAGTCAACAACCAACACTTTAACTTTGCTCGTTAAAAATAACAAACCTCAAAAAAAGGGCACTGCGGGGACATTTTTATTTACATTTCGACCTCAGTTAGATGGAGAGTAGAAATGCCCATTAGTGTATGGTGGACTCGGAATAATGGTACAACCACAGTTTGCCATAATAAACACACCGGATAAACTTGGCTTCAAAACCGATATAATCTAGTGTACTTACTTTCACTCGTTGTGAAGAAAAACCTCTCTTCGTCATCTGGAGACAGTTCAAGCAGAACCCGATAGGATTTGATATTCCCGTGGATATATTTCTTAGGTGGCAGTTGCCACGCTACTGTAATCGTATGAGCTGTCACAGATGAACAATGGACGTTGGAAGGTGCTCCAGTTGGAACTTGTTGCGTGAGGGAAAAAAATTGCCGATTAGTGAGACCAAATGATAAGAATCAGATAGATGCAGTAAAAGTCCTACAAACTAACTTAATTTTTTGTATTATCTACATTGATAGTGACTAAATTGAGACTATCTAAGAGATACTAGAGGCAGTTGTGTCTAGTGAAAATAATTAAATGGGACAAAAAAATACTAAGTTGGTGAGTTGGGTAAGTTTTTGCAATCTGAATACTTGGGAACTTGGGATATCCACGAAACCCATATTAGACAGTCAGTCTGTGTGGGATAAAAAATGCAAAGAACAACGATACTAAACATACCATCTTCTAGTGTGGAGGCCACAATTGGGTCAGTTAACGGTCCAGCGCCTTCGGAATTAAAAGCTTGAACAACAATTTCATACTCGGTGAATTTCTCGAGTTCAGTCAACTGCCATGTTACAATCTTGGGTTGCTGGGATGACATTTCTTCATCTAGGAATCGATCGATTCTAGTCCAGTTGTACGACTGGAAATTGTCACTGAAAGAATTCAAATGTATTCTCAGTAAAATTCTAGTTCTTGGAATTTAAAACTAAATACAGCTAAACAACATAGTGAAAACATATCTTCTGGGGAAAAAAACTTACTTGGATTTCCTCAATCCCAAGTTATATCCCAGAATGCGGCCATGATGTAAATCCTTGGCAGGTGGTTGCCAAGAGACACTCAACTGCTGTGAAGAAATGGCCTCAATGTTGATATAAAGTGGAGGTCCACCTGGTGGTTCAGCATTTGTGTCTTGCTGCACATAATAATTATAATCCGAGTACAGCATGGATTATGGATAATGATAATAAAGGCACCTCTAATGAGACTAAATAATAAGGTTCACTTGAGACTGCCAAGTGAAGTGCAAATAATAGTTATGATGGGAGGGAAATCACGGGCTCTCCTGCACATACTACAGACTGTTTAAGTACTTTTACATGGAGTTCAGTTGGTTGGTCTGCAGTATACTAGCTACCGCTGCCGAATACTATATATACTATAGTTAGTAAGTTCATTACTAACCATCTAACTAATAATATGAGGTTTACAACTTGTTTGTAATTATGTAGTTACTCACATTACTAGACTCAACTAAAACTACTACCTTCCCAGTAAAACTGACTAAGGTATCTTTAATTAATGCTTCCCAGGGTTTCTAATTGCAGGTGAGTTTTGACTTAATGACATAGAGACTCACTAACTTGCTCCAACCTAGCCAAAACATATGTGATAGTAAAGTTTTATTATACGAGCTTTATCATGACCATTAAGTTTGCTCGTTTACAAGGAAAACATGACGGGGAAAGCGTTCACCTATTTGGATTCATTAGGGAGAAATTGCAAAAAGAATTGTGATTATGACCATTAACACACACACATAATATCACATGCCCAGTGTTGGTAGCAGGTTATGAGAACTTAGTTAGACGTAAAGTAGGTACTGCTGGAGCACGGAGTTTTTTCCATAGCAGACATATAAGAAAAAACCTAGTAGGCATGATAATAAATAATGTACGGCATGGAAAAATGATGGAAATAACGGATGGATGGAAATAAGATTGGATTACCTGCAAAGTTTCCGTGGACTCTGACGTCCCCAATTGATTCCGAGCGTACAGGCGGAAGGAATAAGTTGTAGCTGGAGCTAAGCCGGTCACTGTTATTGAATTTTGATCCCCTGAGATAGACTTTTTGTTTGCCTGTTCACTCCAGGTTTCTGGAAGTAAGTTGAGAAGAGCATGACAAGAGTGAAAGTGTAAGCATAGTGACAAGGAATCATCATATAGGAATATGTGTGTTGTTAACAACGCTGTTTAATAATCGATAGGTAATAACCATATTTTGCAGAAACGAAGCATCCAAAATTTAAAGCATATAATATTTTCCTTTTCAGGTGAATTTTATAGAATTCTCTCTTACCTCCGTCCTTTTTGAACCAAACAATGTAATCCAATACATTATTTAAGTCGAGTTCCAGACTTGGAGAGCTAGCAGCCCAACTTAGGACGACTGAGCGACTAGAATGCTCTAGGATTTGAAAATTTCTCGGAATCTGAGGCTTTTCTGTATATTACAAAAACATCCAACCAGTGTTAACTAACTAACTGCACTACTGATCCCAACATTCAAAATCCGAATGCACTACTAACCTTGAACTAGAAGTGAAATGCGGATAGAATCCTGCCCAAAGTCATTTCTGCACCATAATACAAACAGAACTAGATTCATACACCATTGCACAAAAGCCAACCTCTATCAAAATATCAAACTGTCCCACAAATAATGCTCCAAACATGTGACCACAAAAGGAACAAAAGTTAGTTGCAAATAAATATTACGATATCGAGGCTGATTCCTCATAAAACTAACCCCCATGAACTAACCACACAAGAGCGCGTAAAAATGGCCATCTTCAAGATATTACTGCCAAATGTGCACAACCTGGATCACATCTGGATGACATAACTCACCACAAACTACCATACCATAGGACAAGCTGTGGACTTAAAAGTCCGTGAAATTTATGGAAACCCTGGCCACAGAAAAAAGTCTTTCCTACTACGTTACGAAACATGCGATATAGAATGATGATTATGCTTACACAGCAAGGCATTCGTATTCTCCCCGGTCGTCTGTGGTCACTTGAACAATGCTGAGTTCAGAGATAGCAGTGGTAGACCCAGGTCCTACACCTTCCGAGTTTCTGGCAATGCTTATCCTAGAAAAAATCCACATGAAAAGGAGTGAGTGAGTGGCATCGTGATATCAGCTATAGAATGTCCATCCATAACGTCGCACCGGGAAACAATAATCATAAATAAGGGAACCAACGTCTATGGGAGAGAGGAAGTTGTATGAGTGGCCAAATTTTCTCACTCACTTAACTTGCTCAGTAACTAACTCACTCTTTGTTCTAGTTTCTAGCAGCTAGCTATAGTGAGTTAAGTGCTCACTTTGAGACCACCAAATACTGTATGGTGTGAGTAGTAATACTACTATGTGTACTGCTAAGATTTTTATCAAACCTGGATGAATCTTTTGTTCCATTGAGAGCCACTCCTTTTGCAATCCATGAAATGTGAATGGGCTCATCTCCTTCCGCTTCACACCGAATTCGAGCCGCTTCCCCGCGTCGTACCATTTCTTTGGGAGGACGAGCTTTAATTCTAGGTGCAGCTGAAAAAAGATATATTTATGATTTAAAAGCGTCGTTATGAAAATCAGGAAACGGCGTAGTATTTTAAAATGACAAAATGTATTCCCATTTCATATTCAAATGAGTACACAAGATAAGTAAATAGAGGATGAGAGGAACTGCATTGAACGCAGTATAAAAGAACGCAGTCATCAATCAGACAATACATTGAGCATTAAACTGATCACACACAAGCCATTTGCTGTGGTCTCCATTAATATTAGTCTAGTATGAATTGACTATACAGTGAGTTACGTATTAGCCTACTCATAAAAAAGATACAAAGAAAAAAGTAAAACGATGGCACTGCCACCAACACACATTAGGAAAGTGGAGAAGGCAATATATATAAATCTAACGAGCCTTTTATGTCCCCTATTCAATAGCAAATGAAATTCAATCCTGGTCGGATATAGCCTTTCCTCGTCCACGAACTAAAGCCTAATGTTTTCAAATTTATACAGAATATAGCATGTCATTTTTAAACGAGGACAGAGAACAGAGTCATGTTTCAGATTCTGATGCAAACAGCCAGGAAGAGTGCAAACAAATCCTTCCATGTGAAATGTAAAGGTAGAAAGCAAGCATCCTGCACAGATGAGAAAAAAGCTTGAGCATTCCTGTAGTGAAAGATAGAGGAAATCAATCCACTGCAAAAAATTGATACACATAAACTATAAGCAGAGAGAAATATTTTAGACCTGTCACTTCCTTTTTATCATAAAGCCATACATGGTACCAGACAAGTCTAATAAATGAGCCTACTTGAATTACTACTACTGGCAAGTGAACAAGAAGTAAGAATAATGAGCTGTATGGAAAACTGTACTTGCTGGCATGCCTACACGTACTCAGAAATATGAATAGAAAAAAATTCCAATTTAATATTTAGGATACAGTTCATTTTTAAAGTTGAACCAAGATATATTGCCTCACAATATAAAATTTTCTAGTCCATGCAACACACAACGAACTTATTAGCAGTACTTTCCCCGGACAAAGTATACCACAGTACGGAGTTTAATAACAAAAAAATTTATACATGATGCCATAAAGAATTTATCATAGTTTACCATTGACAGTCAAATGGATCAACTTGCTGATTCCAGGGCCAACCCCATTGCCTGCTTGACATAAGTAATGGCTCTCATGGTCTTCCGTTACTCGACTGATAATCAAAGTTCCATTCTCTGCAGACAATACTCCTGGAGTGCGGTAGCCAACTTCACGGAACTCCTTTTTCTCCATGTCCCCTGCAACAACAACAAAAGTTCACATCATAGTGTAACGCATGCATGTGGAATGTAAATGCACTCTACTATAGTATACAACATAGCCCATAAGAAACTGAATGGAAAGAGGAGGAACTCTCGTGGAATGCAAACATACTGACGGAAGATTCGCAAAAGCAAATAGCTACAGGGGTATTGTGAGCTCTATAAAAAACTAATCGGAAGTCTGTCCATTTGCATTGAATTCAGCAAAGAACATCTACATGAAGTTTGAAAGTGTACAAAGAAATATTTCAAAGAAACGCATACATATAGTAAGTAACCAAATTTTTTCTCCACAGATTTTTTTCACAATCCTTATATTTACTTGGAAGCGAAGGAAAAACCTTATAGCTAGAGTGGATTCAATATGTATATCTACCGTAAAATTTGTTTTTATTTTACATACGTTGATAGAAAATGTTAGAAAACAGATCAGTTACATAAAAAATATTCAATCAAATTATGGCTTCCACATAAACTTGAAGTTGGCGATTGAAAATTCAGATTGAAAAGGGTAAGGAATGGAAGCGTTTTAAAATTAAATGCATAAACAGTAAGATTTAGTCCGTTTTCCCACGCTTTTTGTTTCACTATTTGAGCAAATGCCATCATACAAGTTGTAAAAGAGAAAGCTGGTTCCTTTCACAACACTCCAATATTGTTTACCAGCATAAATCGTAAAAATGAAGTTTAAAGACGTGAGTAGAGTGTGAGGGATGGATAATACTAGACGGAAGGAAGGGCGGAAAGAATGAAAAAGCAATTTTCATGTTCCAACTTTTGAAATCCTTACCCAAAGCTTGTTTCCATTTTATTGTCGGTTTGGGGAATCCATCCGCTGAGCAATGGATTGCTACATGGGATCCAACAGATACAGACTGCTCGGTAGGCTCAGCTTCCCATTTGGGAGGAACTGTTGTCATTTCCCAAATTGCGCAATACACAGAATAAACATGATTATTTAGTTAGTTTCATTTTCTCCTCTACAGATTTGTGATCCATTCATCACAAGTGGAAACAAAAGAAACTAGAACGGAAAAGTGCAAAAAAGCATTGGAAAGCTGTATAGGTTACTTAAGAGCTATAGTTCTAGTACTAGTCAGTGCGTTCCAAACTACCATAATCTAGAGCGATTCAATTGATTCACTCTACTACAATAGTAATGTTACAAAAAAGCTCAATAAATTTGTGCAATACAGTGCTCAAAAGCGTCATTTCCTTCGGTGCAGAATTCAATCAAATGAAAGCAATTCATGTTCTCTCACAGCAATTTAGTACTGGAGAAACAAATTTTATAGAGTGAAGCGGAGGTATATTATTATTCCTACCATTTAGTTAGTTGGATCACCCTAAAACAGTTAGAAAAATCAATTGGTTTACTATATTAGCTTTTCTCTGCTTTCAAAACCTCTCTCCCAATTCCCCAAGCAGAGTAAACATCTCTAACCCGAACTATTCTCAAGAACCTACACTTATATACTAGGCTATACTGGGTGTAGCTATAGCTTTAGCTTCTAACTAACTAACCAACCACACAAACAGTTTTCAACTGGGTACTTTACTTGCTAGAACTAACAAACTAGCCCGGAAACATTAATGTACGAAGTCTATAGAAGTGCTGACTTGATATCATCATCTATTCACTAACAAACTAACTAACTAATACTAAACAGCTATTGGAGTGCAGTGATAACAATAATAATGCAAAGTGTGTGAGAGTGTGCGAATAAACAAGAGAGAGATGGCTAAAACATAAGGACATTTAATTTTCTGCGATACATTATTGTGCACGAGTGCAATCTAAAAGTGAACGAGCATAAATATCATTTTCTGATTGAGGCTTCAACTAAAAACCTCCTACAGCAATCAGGAACCTTTGGTTCAAATATTAAGTGCTTTCTAGTCTGGATTGAGTACCCAGAGTAGCGAAATTAAAATGATTTGTCAGTTCCAGTTTCTTTACCACTAACGATGAGTTGAGCCGTGTGGTGAACACGACCAGCAGGATTTGTGACTTGACAAGTGTAGTTGCCACTGTTGAGCGCAGTGATATTTGGAATGGTCAGTAGGGTTGAAAAAGGAGGAAACACTCGGACAAATACTCCCGTCAAATGTGCGTCTTGGCTCACGATAATGGTCTCATTATTTTTCAACCATTGGATCTCGATGGGTTCATCCCCACTGGTGGTAGTGCAAATCACTTCGGTCCTCATGCCCTCCATCAAACCGTCGCCGAAGGAGAAGGGCGTGATCCTAGGTGGAACTAGAATTGACCACGGAGTAGATAGCTAATGTCTTTCTTGGGCTTAGGACTTTCCCTAATTGCACTTAATTTATCACCTACTGCTAGCTAGCTAACTAACTGGCTACTAAACAATGGACAAAAAGTTGATAGGTCCGATTCTTATATGATATTGATCGACCATTTTTTGTCTCATTTCAAAATAATATAAGACAATCTATTTAATCTCAAATTGTAATTATAGGAACTCAAGTTAACCTACTCAAATCTACTTATCAATACACATAATATTTGTATGAGGAACCCGCCGGGAAATATTGAATTGGAGGATAGGTGCCATTAACAAGCTTTAGTCGTCCTCAAAGTGTACCAATGGATCCAACTCATTGATTCACATAGCAACTAAATCACTCAAAGTTTTTTGCCAATTGGCGTTATAACCTACCAAGGTATTGCATTGCGTATTGTAACAGCTGTGGAATTGGATGTTGTTCAATGTTGAACAACCCAAAATTTTCAGTTTAATTTGATTTGAGCCCATGACCATTCGATATTAAATTAATTTTCACCCATCGCAATATGCAATAACTGTAATTGCAAAATGCTCTTCAACCATTCTATTAATATTATGAATGTAAGCTATAGTCAGGGATAGTGACTTCCACTAGGTATTTTCAGAATGCATTTACTACCAGTAAAAGAACTGCAGTTGTTTGTTACCCATGTAGAATTTGTATCAATTGATGACTTAAGTCAGTGGAGTGCATTTGGAAAACCAAGAGTAAATGTGATGTAACCTTAATCCTTGCACAAGTCTTTTATTGCGGAAAGCAAGCAGAAAGCAAAAAAACCAAGTGATCATGTGTTTTCTTGGTGAAAGCAGCTAACTAACCATATAACTAGGAATCTCACTACGAAAACTAAATGTAGCCGCCAGTGTGTATAAAAAAGGAAACAAATGTTGCCAAAAAGCGCACCAGCACAACCAAAATAGAAGAGCATAAGCATTTGATTTGGCCAACTTAAAAAATTCAGGGTTTCATTCAGCAGCTATAACTAACATTACAAATGTTGAATGGAGTTTTATTTTCTCAAGTGAAAGAAATTATATTTATATTTTTTGCAATGATTTTTTTACCATTGACGAGTAGTTGGGTTGTATGTCTAACTCTGGCAGCATTGTTCTCAGCCTCACATGTGTAGTTGCCAGTATGGTAAGGTTGTAAAAGAGGGATGCTCAATGAGCTGGTAAAATCATCCATGTGACGAATGAGCACATCTTTGTACCCTGCATGCTGTTGCACAGACTTATGGTAGTACGAGTTAATCTTGTTATGGTTCTTGTTGCTGTTCATATGATGTTGTACTGGTGAGTCTGGTGATTTTACATGATGATGTTCTGCTGACAACAGCAGTTGTTGTCCGTCTTTGAACCATGTGATTTTTATCGGTGTATCCCCCTTTACACCCAGACATACATACACATGGACACAGATATAAATGGTATATACATGAGGTCAGTGTAAAATCCTAGGCTAATCATGTGAATGCTTTACAAACTGGACTGTCTGTTCAAAACATTAAGATGAAAAACGAGGCTAGATACTCTTATGCAGCTAATTAGTTAGTTAGTTACCACAAAGCATGAAAATCGTTGTTTAAAACCTTAAGTTTTTGTACAGACAGTAGTTTGTTAGTAACTTTAGTCAGGAATGGCAGTTGCTGATGCGATAGCAAATAACTGATTGTCAGTTAGTTAGTAAGCATGAAAAAAGCGTCAAATGAGGTATAGTTAGTTATAGCATACAGAAATGTTTTAGTTACATACAACGATGCAACAAATTTAAAAAATTTTGTCAAAGTTTTTAACTTGGAAAGTGTTTTGGGTTAAATATTTAGTTGGACTATGATGTCAACGCCATTCCTAGACTCATTTTGTGATAAGCATGTGCATGATTTTATTATAGTCGAGAGAAATGTACCTTCACAATGAAACATTGTATACTGGCTCTGTCACCCATTTGTAAGTCCGTGGCGAATGAGAATTGTGAGATTTTGGGTGGTACTGCAGCATATGTAATGGTAATCATAATTAAGCAAGGAGTTATATAATTATGGAAGAGTTGGTAACCTACAGTATGACTAACTAACTAACTAACTAACTAACCAACTAATTAAGTATTCTGTATTTAGGTCTGCACAGAATAAACATAACAGTTTAGTAGCGGATGTGATATAAATTAGTCGTCAAAGGTGAAAGTTCTATGCAATAATCTCAAAACTAACTATCTATAGTCAGTATGAAATATGTATGTGCATAAAGTATCCAGAACAATACAATAATTATCATTCTGTATGCTACTCTTAATCCCACAGCATAAATCCTATAAACCCACATAAAATGATGATAATTATCATCGTTAGCTATAATCCTTATACATACTACAAATGCAAATGACGGTTAGTACGACGGAGAAAAGTATTTATACTTGAAGCTCACCTATAACACGAACTAATACGTCAGTATAAGATTGATCCCCCATTTTGTTGCTGGCAGTGCATGTATATGTGCCAGCGTCAGCACGAAAAATTTGCTTAAAATCTAAAGTTCCATTGGAAGACACAGTCTGTTGCTCATTCATTGGTAATTTATTACCCTCTGCAAATCACAGGAACCATGAGAGCTGCATCAACACTTCTTTCCCCTATTGATTGAGATATTCAATTTGAATTGTAAATAGTACCTTTTTCCCATACAAATTTATCTATAGGATATCCACCAGCTGGACACTTCATTGTCAGTCTTTCCCCCAATGTGGCCACAATGTTCGGCATAGATCGCACAAATGGCTTCCCTAATCAAAATAACAACATAACTTTGTCAACTACAAAAAAACCATGATTCAGTCCATTCTGAATTATGACTTGACTTGTGTCATTCCCACAGGTCTGTAACACATCACATATAACATATTTATGCCCTAGTATATTATAATTGTAAGCTGACAGGTAATAACTCATGTCTCAAGTCATGGATAATCTTCTTGTCACAACTAGCAAATACCAACTAACTAACTAAACTACTACAATACTTGTACACGTGTTTACGCCATGTTGAGCTAGTCAGGTAGTTAGTTAGTTTCTAACTTTCACTTTATGTACTGTCGGATTAAAGGGACATGTAGTGAGTGACTGACTGGTTGAATTCAAACCAGCATACAATCATTCCACCTATTCATTGTGTGAGCTTGGGAAACATGCAGTAAAATAGAAATAGAAACTAAAGACAAGAGAGCCAGCTTAATTAGTCCGCATGCAAGCATGCTTTACTGTATGAGCTCATAATGAGATTAACCACAGTATGGTGAGTTAGAGTGCATGTTCCTTGGCTCATAGTTAGTTAGTTATGCAGGTAAAACATGGAATGAATTTAATTTTCCCCGTAATGAGTGATTGGCCTAAATCTAGGTTTAACAATTTGATCCAAGTAAGAAGGATTCACTAGTTGGTCACGTTATTGTGTTCACAATACTGCATACATATTTTTCGGGGAATGCTACATGCTACAAAATGTTCACAATGGTAGTAAGTAAGGATTATACAAGATCCACTAACCAAACGAACATACCACATAATAATAGAAACTTGATCCCTATGGTGTACGTTTTTTCATATTATTTAGAGAATATAGGACTCGTTGACAGACAGATAAGTGACATACCATAGATATTAAGTCTTGCAGAATGAGAAATGGTCCCAGCTCGGGATGAAAAAATGCATTGATACTCTCCACCATCCTCGACTCGTACTGATGTGATGTTGACATGACTAATGACGTCCCCATACACGTTAGCGTACTGTCCTTTGAGAAATCTATGTAGTACGATAGGAAAGAAAAATACAGCATAAATTCTATGCACGGATTCATGAGCTGGACTGGGAGCAGCACAATATTTGTGTATAGTGAAGTAAAGGGAAGCTCATTGAATTGTCAACCTCTGTGCATGCAAAGATTATGCATTCAGTTGGCGAAGTAAAAAATGTTATACTTGACTTCATGTACTAACTAACTACATTTGTATTCTTTTCAGAATAACGTTTTTTCTTCCATTATAATATTTTGGTAAAATTCCTAAACAGAGTTGTGTTCCGATAATAATGGGTACCCTACTGAATTTGTGTTTAAATTTTTAGCGCTTGACAGTTATGCCTAAACAGACTTACCTATCACTTTGCGGTATTGGAAATCCGTCTAGTAGCCATTGAACCTTAAAACAGAAAGCATCAAATTATGAGTATTTTAACACGATTCAGTCCCTCTTTTAAAGCGAATAATTATTTGGAATAGCATCATTTTAAACGCCACCTGACGTTTTAAATTTGCTATTGGTTCCTCACCTGTGGGGTTGGATTGCCAGTAGCACTACATTTGAGTGATATGGCAGGCCCAGGTTGCAACGTTTGTTCTATGAATCGGTAAATAAATTGTGGATACACATCTGAAATAAAATGCAAAGTAGGTTATCAGTTCATGCAAAACGAATCAAAAGATGTTCTTTTAGTTACAAATTTATTTGTCACTCTCAATTTAGAACGATAGAACGAGCTTATTTTGACCTAAACACACTTTGTTTCAATCAGATTGGAACTCTTTCATCAAAACGTCGTTTCATTAAAATCACTTTAAAGCAAAGGTTAAACATGCACGACGTACAGTGTAAACAACTTCATACTACACTATACTACTTAATGACAAGAAACACTACAGTTTGAAATGATTGCAAATGCTTTTCCCCTTGTTAATATTTGAAGCAACAAACTACACACTAATATTAATTTACTTGAGCAAAAACAAAGTTTACTTTTCACTCAAAATTTACTACACAGTACGCTTCACTGCAAGCAAGTTTCACATTAATTCAAATTTACTTATTTACTTTGGCGCTCCTAAAATAGCAGCTACAACTATACTCTTCTCAACG
>Ga0210040_10003432_pt1 | contig 21412 bp, 11 predicted proteins | sample CryGeyCG12114_NA_FD_185462 | JGI IMG/M metagenome (GOLD analysis project Ga0210040, IMG submission 185462) | Groundwater microbial communities from aquifer - Crystal Geyser CG19_WC_8/21/14_NA (SPAdes) (version 2) | ecosystem: Environmental > Aquatic > Deep subsurface > Groundwater | place: USA...
ACCTAGGGTCAGAACAGGTCTAGGGGAACGAAGACGGAAAAAGTATAGGCAATTAGATGATCGTTTAAATATTATTGTTAGCAACTACAATACTGCTTTAGGGACCATTGACTATTTAAAAGCAATTGCAACTTGCATGTATGATTATATGTATTGATGATACTTGTGATACTTTTTATATTGATCGTTTTGTAAAATTAATAAATTTGACCTAAATGACTTTTTTATTTGATCTGTATGCATTTGACTTTGGTGGCTTTGACGTAGATGTCATTCGACCTAAAAAATAGGACTTCTTTACCGCACACGATAACACTAACACAACGAACTATCTCATTCAGTTCAAAATATTTGCTCACCATTATACACCGGTGGTCCATACATGAATCCATTGGGGTGCTGATAGAATTGAAAATGAGGTGGTTGTGGGGGCGGTCCCCCCACCACTGGAGGGGCCATATGATGGTGTAAAGGTGGCAACGGCTGCTGCTGCATATGATGATGAGGATGGTGACCACCGAACCTAGGATGACCCCCATTGCTACCACTCCCATGTCTACTATGATGCATATTATGCGCATGGTGCATGGGATGAGGTGGTTGTGTCATTGGCATAGGTACAACCATGGGAACAGGAGCCATTGTGACTGGAGGATGTGGAACATCATCGAATCCGTTACAATTCACTTTGCTCCCTTTAGATTCAGTTGAAGGACCACTTTCGGATCCACGGGAATCTCTCTTTTGGTCATTCTTCGACTCACCCTTGACATCACACTTTTTTTCGGACACAGTGCACTTTGCTTTGTGCTCTTCTTTATCTTCACTGTTATCATTAGTCTCCTCGCTACTACTACAGTCATTATTGTTGACTTTGTCTTTTTTACAGGAGTCTGCACTTGCTGTCGTTTTCTTTTCTGTACTGTCTTCCGTAGTAGTTTCTGGTGATGCACTAGTTTCATTTCCATTTGGGCTAGTAGTATCAACAGTGGGATCTTCAGTTTCCTCGTCCTCGTCCCCACGTATTGATCCCCCGGTGGAAGAGGAAATGGCCAAAGCACCCAAAGTTGGTGACTCTGGCTGTGTCAATGTAGATGGAGTATCACTACAAGCACCATTGTTGTCACTATTATTCTCCTCTGTGCCTGAGAGTTGTAAGCCTTGAGCGTTGTTTTCACCACCCTGTAGTGAAAAAAACTTTTACATCCGATGTGAACAAGTAATTAATCACAGAGCAATAATAAAAGTGGTACTACTTCTACTTGAAAGTTTCTTGCACATTCTCAAAATTCCTTTTCTCCCACAAGACATGGCATTCATATTCACGCACTCACTACACCGCTGTAAAAACTTTACTCTTTGATAGATAGCATACTGCATGAGAAATTTTTAATTATTAGCAAACCACAAACTTTGTTCCACTTGTATTTGTCTTTTCTACATTCATTGTCAACCCACGGAATTCAAAAAGATATTATACCATCTTAATGATAAAACTGGCGCTCTAAAACTTTTTCTATTTGCACACTCCCATAATGTGTCTGCAATCTACAGCATATCTACACACTTGCTTACTTGTAAGGTTTGTCTATACTGTCTGCGAGCTTAACTGCATGCATAAAAATGAAATAGGACATTTATATGGATGCTCACGTTTCGTTTCACCCCATAGCTCACGAACTAACTAACTAGCTGCCATCATTGCAGCAGCCAAAAATTTAACTAACAAAGCAACCTGCCATCGTCATATACTAACCACTCCCTTTGAAAATCATCACTAATTACACAGGGAGCCTTTATTCATTAAAATATGGACAACTGCCAAGTCCCCACCGAATATTTATCTCCACTTTGTGGCAGAAACACAAATAGGGAAAAGTTAGTAGAGAAAGTCCCCCTCCATAAAAAAAACTTCGTCCCGATAAAAAAGCGCGTCGAATTATTGGCAGCATACCATTTACTACTACATAACTAACTAACCAAGAACTTGAACCATTACCTGTAATTCTGGAGAAAGAAGCGTAGGGTCTTCCATTGGAAGGGTTGCAACCATTGGGTACATGGGCGCTCCCACTCCATTCCAGTCAATTGGAGCGTACGGAAAAGGATAGTAGACTGGAGCCGGGTAGCCAGCTACCATGACCGGGCTCATGGGATAAGCATCAAAATATTCTCCGTTGGTTGAACAGTGGCCTGCAAAATGCACAACATGGAAAAAGTCAATACTTCTGTGGCATTTAATAATTACGGGCATTGAGATCTAGTCTCACTTTGATTCATTATGATCTCTTTGTATTTCAATACGTCTACCATCCATTGAAAAGGGTATTAGTTAGATAGTATCGATAGGAAACACAAAGATAAGCTAGCTTATATAATTGTAAATCATGATAACTAATGCCAGTCCGGATCATTGGCTAGTTATTTTGTGCATAATGGATAGGGAATGCTTTTGATACTATTGTGAACTTATTAATCTACAGGCATTGAAACCATTTAGGTTTCCCATTGAATACATAGTAGGAGTAGGCAAGTTATAGTAGTTAAATTAGTATGGTGAAACCTCGTAAAGGGGAAATGCACGGAAATTATGAGATGATTAATTGGCTAATGAGAAAGACGGTATACAACATCGTATGCATGTGGTGGAGTGCATTGTTTTCACAGCAAATCATATTGAAATATGAGTTTGCAACTCTCCTGCTTACGCAAAAGATATTGGATTCATGCCATAACCAAACGGCCTTACGCAACTTTTACTTTCTAGATAGACTTTATGCTTTCTCTATTCCTATTGCTTAGTTAGCTGCTAACTAACTGTACACTCAAATTTCGTATCAATCATGGGAGCCTTATAAAGGTAGATTTTAATCCTGTCATTTTACCATATGGAAGATTTGGATTCAGGTTAAATTTCAACTTTCACCTTTGCTGGTATGCTTTACATAACATACAAAGTGAACTACCCTATGGCATTTTAGTTTGTCCCTGTATGGAGATCATGTCTGCTGACTGAGAACTGCACGTGAAAAATCCGATATGATCATCAATATTAGATAATGGAACAGTTTTCCAAATTTCAAACTTTTAATACGATCATCAACTTTTAAATCCCGGATTAATGGAATGATGATGAGATTTTTTACCACTTAATATCTAGTTATTTGCTGCATTAAATAAGATGCAATGAAGGGATATGATGTTCACTACTAGGAAACAACTAGTTAGTCCCTCAATACTTTTACACCATATGTACACGATATGAGACTATACATGGGCAAGAATATCTACGTGGTTTCGTGTAATTTAGTTAGTGCTGACTACTACAAAGTTTGGAAAGAACTGCCATTATGCTGTAAGCTCAAACACGTATGCATGCAGAGGGAGACTGATAAAAGTGTAAAGCCAGGGTTGGTTGAAAACTGGATTTAATGAAAGCCAAGCTTCAGTTTGAACTTATGGATGCAAAGTTTGAGTCTTAAGATGAACCTTATGGCCCAAATTTTGTGGCTAGAAAGTTGCTCCCAATTTTCTCTTCCAATAATGCAAAGAACATGTCCGTATATAAGTTCGAGTGAGTCAAGATTGGGACCATGAATGGTTTTATGCATGAGCAATCTTTTTCATGTAGGATCCCGAATTCTGCATTATTACCAATTACAGAGTGCTTTGGGTTGCTTATAATTAAAAAAACCTCAAAAAATGAACTTCTTTCCTATGGTTGTCTCATCATCTAACTAGGCCATACATAAAACTCCTAACTAACTATAGCAATCTAGACAAACTGAATGGTGATTAGCAACTAACTAGAAACAGCTTGTAAAGGAAACTTTGGGCGCAGCTATAAAAATCTCGATTACTTTCCCTTCTAACTTACTACTACACCACACCCTATAAAAATCTGAAGCACTCTCTCAGTCAGTCATTTTTTGTGTCGCTAAATGTCCTAATTGATTAAATCAAGTGTGCATGAAGATTGCTATAATGATTGTGCAATTACGCACACACATTACTACTTAATTAAATACCTAACCAATTACTGTAGCTAACTAGTTGGTTACGTTTATCGTCCCTAGGGATAATTTTATGACCAATTAATGTCCGCGAGTAACCAAATTATGATGGGAGAAAGGCACACGAATAATTAAAATCTTGTTTTCATCATGTATCTCGCTTAAAATGGGCAAGGTTCCATAGTCTGTGTGCACTGTGCTCCTATGTATTGATAATTTATGTTTATGACAGCTTCTAACTAACTAACTGCAGACGGCTCGAGAAATCAATTGAATTCGCTGTGTTATTATGTTTGTCTCACTGCGCTCCGTCAGTCAGTTACAACTATTTATGAGAGCAAACAAATTGTCAAATGAAAGAGGTTCATGCAGCATTTCACTCTATACGGTATGGCATGGGTGATGGGTATAGGGAAAAAGGGAAAACAACAAGCAAAGTCACTTGGCTACCCTACCGCTATGCAGATTAAAGCAATATCATTATCATGGCTCTACAAACGAGGCGAAAATACACATCATTGGGTTTTCATAACTGTAGCTTACCGTAGAAAACTTGGCCAGTGGTCGGATCTGTGAACACTGTGTCAGGAGGAGGTGGACCATAGTACACAGTGTCATCATATGGTATCACGCAATCAGTCTCGCCGTTTTCATAACCTTCCGAATAATCTGCACAACAAAAGAAAAGAATTATTGCATTAACAACGAAGTAGAAAAAAATCCCTTCAAATGTTTCCTACTTAATTTATACATGAGATTTTTACAAACTAAACTAAGGCTACAAAATTTACATGTGAGTTTTGGATAATGTTAACGTCGCTCACGGATTTCAATGTGCGAATTTGGCACTACTCATAAATGTTAACGATACGATACAACAGCGCGTTATCACAACACAGGAAATCTATAGTGTATTTGAATGTTTATTAAAAAATATAGATGCTCATAGTGCCAATACAATCGTTAGTCAGTTCGCAGCCTTAACTATAACCCTCCCAATATCTTTCAAGAAAGTGAAAGCAATAACAGCGTGAAACAAACTGATACAATCAGCCCGAGTTGTTCACACACAGAAAAAACACCATAATAATCATCGAATATCTTCCGAATTCTCACCACAAAACCGAGATAAGGTATGTGCACAATGTGTGATATGGGTCGTTGCCAGACCCACAAGAGATGAAACCGCTGTAAAGAAGAAAAAAGGGGGAACAAACGATACCGACCGAGAAATTCGCCTATACCTACAAACTAAACTTACTTACGGGTTTGTCTCCAAGTATTTTTATTACAACAAAAAGATCTACACACAACTATAGAGATTATACAGGCAATACCCGCACAAGGAACCTTACACAGGAAAATGTCTTTTTCTTCTCTTGTGTGTAATAATGCGTTTGTAAAACCAAATGTATACTTACTAACTAACTAACTCACTTGCTATGGCATAGTCACTCACTAACTAACGAAAAATTCGTCTTTCTATTTTCAGTTTTGCTGATTGAATCCAAAAATAACCCGGCATCCTTGTCATTAATGTACGGCACGACTATACATGCAGTCTATTTATGAATACAAAAAAGTGGCATGAAAAACTGGAGGTGCATGCATATAATAAACTTGACGTGTTCACGTCCATTAGCACACAATAATACACAGAGTATTTTGTTTCCAGCTTCATAGTCCATTCATTTCATTTCTTGCGTGATTATCGAGCAATATTGAAGTGAATTTTTCCAAAGCTTGGTTAGTAACTTTTAGTTAGTAGTAATACAGTTGTTTTTGTTCAAAGGGGAAAAACTTCAGTGTTATTGAGTTGTATTGGTTCTGGTTAGATCGAGATCCGAGCCAGTTGTAATCTATAAAAGTTCCCTTTTGGCATGAAAACGTGAGCAAATGAAAATTTTTAAAGACTCACAGTAGGAAGCCTTGAGGCAAAGGAAAAAAGAAGAGCATAGTGCTCACTATTTGCTATGCTGTGCTCACTCTGAGAGCAAATCAAACAATAAGACTGGGCAGACGGCTAATGTAGTTAAGTTTAGACTGCCGAGAAAATGTATGAAACTCTGGACCATGCATGTGTTGTTGAGAAATGGAAACAAGCAGATGTATGGAATTTGATGAAATGAAATATTCGTCTTGCCATCATATACGGGAAAAGTTGGCGGAAACAACATATGGAGGATGTGAGAAATAATAAAAAGGAAATCAGACATGGTGACATGTTATTAAAATGCGGAGAGCTGTGTCATGGAACTTTTATCATTGAGTTAGTGAGGGAAGGCTCTGGATTGTACATATGTGAATGAATAAGTGCGCAAATTTGTCTTTTCATTGGATTATACATTTTTATTTGGACTTGGCGACAAGTTAGTTTGGGTGCTCATCTAGCATAAGATTGTTGTGAAAATTATGGAACTTTTTTTTCCTGATAAACTTTTACACTGTCATTTAATGCAAGTTTCCTCTATGTAGGATAATAAGAACGGATGGTGCAATATTTTTCTTATATGAAAAATCACAGTCACCAGTCTCAAATAAAATGTATAGTAGGGTGTAAAAAGTTGTAGCACAGATTTTAATTTATCAGCTTACATTCGGGCGGCTTTCAACTAACTAACTAAATGTGCTTACAATGAAAAGTTACTTTGTTATCTGGAACTAGCATAAAATAAATTATCTTAAAATTACTTGTATTCAAAAAGGATGTGAACTCAATTGGCCAATAGACAAACTTATCTATGAGTTCAAGTTGCCAACTGTACACTGTATATGAGTTTGTACATTTGTAGAATGGGAAGCAAGGATAATCATAATAATCATGATGATGATGATTCCCCAGAAAGATTTCCTTTTTCTCCTTCACTAGATTACATTACGTGAGTAGCGTAGCAAAGATTGAGAAAAACTTATTTTGGGTTAGTTGTGAGTCTCGTAAAGTTAAACGCATTAGCTTCATACTGGAGAGAGAAAAAAAGTTGCTCAAACTATTCATACAATATTATTGATCCATAGCACAGATCCGGCCACAGGATAAAAGGGAATTTGATTTCAAACTAACCAACTTTTTCATAGCTTGCCCCAAAAGTTACTCAACAAGAAAATCCCAGTGAAGAACTCAACGGGAAATTCATTTTTCTTTTATATCAGTCCATAATCAATGCATGATGATAATGATGAGTGAAAATTATAGTTTCACAGTGAGCAAGTAAGTACAACTGTATTTTGATTGTTTCCAACACATATCTCCAAATGAGCAGAATAAGTGTCTTCCTGAACACTCCATGTAGGAGTCAGAAACTTTGACAATATCTAGCCCTTTGAATTCAAATAATAATTTATCAAACCAAAGTTTCAAGTGGACAAAGAAAACTTTGCCCCACTTGAAAAGCCGTCCTAAAAGTGTTTACATTCCCATCTATTTCCTTTTAAACCATGCAATTTTCTTCAACTCACTCACATGATGAGATGAATTCATCTCCACCGGGTTTTACTCCATGTCGTCAGGCTCTCATAAATGATAAAAGAGTTTGTAAACGGTTGCGAGTTAAGGAAAGCAAATAACTTTCCGCTCGTAACGAATAATACATCAATTATTCAAAGGATTATAAAACTTCACGTACTAAATCACATGCAAACACTGTCAAAAGTGGAGTTGAGTGAGCAGAGACAGTTTTAACAAGGGAATATATCTCTACATATCTTTTTCAAGGAATTTTTGCAAACAAACTAACTAACAAACTATCATAGAAAAATCTCTGGAAACTCAGGCAGACTTATTATATACACAAATAAATAATCTAAATTTTTTTCATATGAACTACAATATCTCACTTTCCCTTAATTATCCTGAAGCGCAGCAAGAAACTCATTTGTATAGCTACAGCATGTCATTTATCATTCCACTCTGACTCTAGTTTGCTTCACTGACTAAAATGACAATAAATTGATCATCAATGAGAACGGAATGATTGTAGAATATATGCCAGTGCATGCCAGCTCATTTTACAGCCAGCTGGTAGCTAAATTTTTTCCATGAATCTGTCAACAGATGTGCTTCAATAATGATGGTGTCAATATTCGTGTACAAAAACTGTACCCCAGTGACGGATCAATTTAGCTAATGCATGAACACAAAAAAAGTCTTATATGATCGCTATGAAATGCAATATAATACATTCGTCTAGACTTTTGCTTTCGGAAAAACTTCCCTGACACAACAGAAAGCACCTGTTTTCAAACCAACTAACTAACTAAACTTGCAGTAATTGAAAGAAAACTCATCTTTGAAAAGTCTCCACTCACTCAGACAGTCACAAGTTAATATCATTACAAAATAATTGGTGACAAATACAGCAACTTTTTTGTCTCCCATCCCAAACTAACTTTCTCATCTTTATTAGATTTATTAAGAATTAGTTGAAAAGTTGCCTCGTTCAATTACAGTAATTCAAAAAAAAAATCTGTGTCCCCTACAATTACAATAAGTTACAGTATAGCAGTGACCCTATGCATTCCAAATAGGTTGAAAAACACACAGGCATTAATAAATCATAAAAGTCCTCTTAAAATCTGGATTTCGCAGTCCAAAGTCCGGAGAAACACTAACTAACTAACTAACTATAGGTGACCAAAGTTTTTAGTCTTTTTTCCCAGTGATTTCCACATTTGTGAAGCTGACAATGACAAAAACTTATGTGACAGTTAGTTAGTTATCGTACACGAACCGCGTAAGTTCCTTTTTGCTAAAAAATAATAGTTATAATGATGAAAAGTTCCAGTTGGAACCACGTACCAGTATATGAACTTTGTCTACAGCTACATATCTATCACACATGCAATCATAAACGTCTGAGAAAGAATACGGAGCTCCAGGACAAGTTAAATGTGACACATGGACAGATTATTGTGCTGTACTCACCGGAGTTGACTCCATTTGTGGACTGAGTGTCTGGAGTTCCATTTGTGGATGCAGAAGGGGTAGTTCCAGCCGACGCACTGTCCACAGATGATGACTGCGTTTTGGCTTTGGATAAGTAACCTTTTTTGAACAGTACATCTTGTCTTGGAGTGGTTATTTTCGTATACTCATCTGAAAAAGAATAAATGGGTTTAATCGGCAGTTTATTTCAACTACTATAGCTAATGTAAATAAACTGTATACACGTCTCCTCCTTTTTCGTACAATTCATTTTGGGGAGAGTGATAGTAAACAAGGCATATAGTTTCGTTCATCAAAAGGCTTAAAAATTGAGCATTTTTCGAAGTTGCAATAACCTAAGGTACATAATTAATGCATCAATTCTAACTAACTACGGGAAAGGATTCATTTTTTTAAAATAATTCCGTTCTAATATATTCCTAATAAAATAGAATGTATAATATGATCTGGTTGATTTGTGAATGAAAATTCTATGTAGTGAAAATGTTCTCAATAATCGTATACTGCGTGAATATTCATCCTTAGGTACAAAATTCTAGATTCACCCGTTTTATCATCACATTAGTTAGCAGTTGGAAAATAAGTTTGAACATTATGTCATGCATGCATTTTCAATCCCTAGTCGTTAATAAAGACACTCTTGCTCCCTATTGTATAATCCCTATGATAACAAAAGATAAAAGCGCTCGATTGTTGTAAACAAAAGAGCAAAGTTGTTTCTACTTCTCACGCAGCTGAGCACGCAACGAAAACGGCCTTCGGTTTCCATAATGTAAGTTTGCATTCACATGTTTATTTCACAGGTGAATTCAAAAAGCAAACAAAACATATACATCATCACAAAACGGACTAACTAACTACTCACCTTCATTCACATTTCTGTAGCTTTATAAATGTATGCATGCACGTTAGGTAGGTAGGTAGACAGTTGCATGAATGTAAAACTATAAGTAACTAGCCAACTTCCTGGCTTTGTCTGTACAGAAGTTGAACCAAAGTGTGAACCAAATGAAATCATGCTAACCAGTCGCTTCTATATTATCTTGACACTAGAATGAATAAATGAATGAATAGCTATCCCATCCCCATTAATGCTAAATGGTTGAGCGAGCTTTAGTATTGAATCAGGGAAACTTTTGCCAAAGTTCATAAATATTTTATATACATGCAGGTAAGCACTGTGCAGGCATAAATTTGTAACAGACAGAATTCCACTTCTACCAAATATGCATGGAAATAATAATTCGGAAACATGTAAATTTTGCATGATTTTTAAAAACTATTAAATAGCTAGAAGTTATTTGAATTTGCATGTTTTGCATTAATTCAGTTTTGTTACCAACATTTTATTCCTTGAATGAACGGTACTACTAACAATAACTTATCAAAGCTAACTTAATAATGATGAATTCAGAAAGCAAATATTATTATTCTATGCGGTAGCTCCTTGGATTTTAATTTACGTTACAAAAACTGAATGGTAGCTGTAGATTGAACAGGGTGCGTGATTTCACAAGCAATATATTTTATGAGCCGTGTTGGCGATGCAAAAAGTGACTCCAGTGATCCATTGAATAGTTTGACACTCGCCAAGTCACGTCATTCATATGCATATGAGGTGAAAAGAGAAGATTGGGGAAACTTTTTTTGGCACGAGAATGACATAAAATGTGGCAAACTACCCAAACATATGAGCATTTCACAGAGAATAACGACAAGTTAGGATTACATGATACGGGCAAAAGAATGTTGGAGGTCAAACTCACTCACATCAATATCAAATGCTCTTTCAAGTCGTTGCGTATAGCTGGTTAACCAATAACCATGCACCAGAAAAATCCGCTTCTAACTATAAACTTAAGCAATCATTACTAACTAACTACTAACCAAACCACACTTGCTCATTTTAATGACTTTTCCACCAAATATGGATGTCATTAAATTTTGGGGCACCCATTATATAGCTTTTCTCTTCCAGCTTATATAACATAACAAGCTACAGTCTCACATTGAATCCCATTTGCTAATGAGTGTAGTAAGAATTCCTTTGAAGATGAAAAAAAGTTAGAAAGATTTGTTTGATAAAAGCATAATTTCTTTTACAACAGATTATAAATCAAGCCGTAGGTAACGTTATATAAAAATACAAAATTAAACTTTAAATTATTTTCCCTGCTTACAACTCATGCTCAATTCATTGCATACGGATTCTCAGAAATAAGACGTCAGCCATGCAGACTTGCATAAAAAAGATGCTATTCATTCCTAGTATACATAAATCGAAGGATGCACTGTAAAACAAATGAGTGCTCTAGAACTTGACTCGGAATGCTCATTATGCAATGATGGGACGAGAGAAAAAAAATAAACAGTTTTATTGAGCTCCTCAATACAATATTGCATTCTTTTCCCATCTCCATTTAGCTAACTATACTAACGCTACATTGCTCAGTCCCGCAGAATCCTTCACTGCGCTCAAAGACAAGATGTAGGCGTGAAGTTACGATCTAGCAACTTGTACTACAGCACTTTTTGGGAACCATTAATCTCAAGTGAGCAGATGCTCCAATTTGCACTTCTTTTCCGCTTATCCTGCACAATGGGAAAGCAAAAAAAACCAATTGTTCACATTGGAATCTAATGTGTCACACTAATTCGATTTTGAATGAGAAATTACTCTCATTCCAACATACCTAAAAAAAACTCCATTCTGGTGCCAACAAAACAGGAACTTGCTATATATCTGTATTTAAACTAGTCTACAATGCTTTCATCTAGCCAACCATAAATGTACTGTTTCTTTGTCAACTAGAATTAGATTGTGCTCTCAAATTCATTGTACAACTTTTCTATCATAACTTACTGTAGTTAGTTAGTCTATGTTTTATGATCATCCAAAACTTTTACTTTTCGCGAAACAAAAACTATGTCTTACCTTGGTTGTAGGAAGGCCGATTGGCATTTTCACCAATGGAGGATTGTGAGCCCGTTCCATTGGAGCAGTGGTAACTGGAACCGTGATATGAGCGAGATCTTCGAAACCGGTTTCCCCCATAATACCTACCATTCGAGTTGGGTGGGTAGTACTCCCCCCCAGGCCCATGCTGTTGGTACTGATTATGATTGTAGTGATCCCCTCCATTACTGTAATGGGAGTTCCTATAGTTGTTGTACGAATTCCGGTAGTAGTTATTGTACCCACCCCCACCTCCTGAGTACTGGTTGGAATATTCTTTGGGATTGTGGTAGTGGTAGCCCCCACGGTCCCCATGGTGGTACGAGGAAGGAGGCCCACTCCCATTGTGGTAATGGTGATATTGATGATGATGATTTGGCGGGTGGTAATTCTCTTTTTGGTAATGATAGCGGTCATTATAGGGTGGCGGCTGGTGATATTCTTCCCCAGTCCCGTTGGGGTATCCTTGGTGAAAAGTTTGGTAGCCGTGGCTCCCAGACTCGGAGCCGTAAGACTGGTTCTTCTCCCCATTTCGGGGAGACAAATTGGCAGGAACACCATTAGAGCTCCCATGATGATGCTTCCCCATAGTGGCTCCAGTAGCGCTGGAATTTTGATGATTTATATACGGCTGCTTCATGTCACTTGTGCTACTGCTACTACTACTACTCCCGTGCAGTGCTCCTTCAGCTCCCGTCACAGACATGGACATGAATGCACCGTTTAGATCTCCGTCTTCATCTTCGTTTCCAGACGTTTCTCCTGTGGTACAAAGAAAGAAAAGGGGAAATATTAGAGTCAGTCAATCATTATCGATTGGAGAACCGTTCTTTCGACATTCGCTCAATAGTTATATCTATAGTTAGTTAGTTGATGGACGAGAATAGTTGCTACAATGGAATGCGTAGTATTATTACACAGACGAAGGGAGACAATGGGAATCTTGTTTTAGTTATTTAGTTTGACGGGTTCCTTTTTACTGCACTATCAGTAAGTAAGAAGAGATGGGTACAAGGTAAAGTAAGCAAGCACTAGCCTTTGGAATCGTTTGTCTTCCGTTTGCTCTACAAAGAAGATAGGAAGTCTGTTTGTTTGTTTTCAGCCTTAATTAAGTCAACAAAGGGGTACGTACGTATGTGTGTCTTGGTTGGAGGCGATGCGCAATAACATAAAAAGAACATGGTAAAGTTAGTTGATTATAGTTAGTTAGTTAATTAGTAAATATATTCGCATCCCTCAAAAAACGAATGACATAAAATTTTGTGAAAAGTTCGAAACACTTTAACTTGCCTGTTTAGTCAATTAGTTACATATAGCGCGTACAAAGAATATCTATGAAAACCAAGTTTTTGCGTCATATGTATGCATCATGACGTGACTGTCCAGCTTTCATATTAATTTATTTAAAAGGGAAAGTCCGACATGGAACAGACTGTGAATACACACTCACAAACCCGGTGCACATACTAAATGAACGAAATTGGTTTCTAATTCAAGTTGACAAGTCATGCAATGGGAGATTGACAAGTCTTTCATAACACTGGTTATCCTTGCAGCTATTGCAACCAAAATCGACCGCTTATTGTGTTTGGTTCGCAAACTGAAGCCATTGGAGCAAACAAATACTTTTACAATTATTCTTATGATATCCATTTTATCTCCAGGGTCTCCTGCACGCACATTAAAAATACATGGAACACTACACTTACTTACTATCCATCATTAGAGCTAATTTTAGTAATAACTTTCTCGTCAAGTGCAGGTCAGCTGTGTTCGTGCATGCAAACAGGGACCTTAGAGTAATAATCATATAATTATTACGGACACTTGGGTTTCTACCTATATGCTATACACAAAAGGTGTAAAACTAATCATTCCTGACAGAGTTATATCTGCCTTTTCCTCCACTCAAACAAATTTCAAAGTGCACCAGGACACGCTTTGTTTGGTGCCAAGCACGACCAGTCCTTTTTCACGAGTAATTTAGTCTCACTCACATCACAGACCAGAAACGTTCAGATCAGTATCTCACACTTTGAAGAACCAAAGCCGGGAAGTTTTTCTATTCATAGATTCATCAGTTGAGTTTCATCCCATGCCAACAGATATGTTAATATGCTCACTCAGTCAGCCCCATGTAATGTATTCTCACTAACTAGCCAACACTCACTCCCATTATTATTTGGCTTTTATTTCTCTCTATAGGTCACATCACATGTAAGTTGTACTTACGTAAGTAATGCGCTGCATTTGTGTTATGTGGTTGCAAAATCTTTTCCATTCACTTTAAATGCAGCACAAGATGCACAGTATGAAATCAAAATTAACGTGCAAACCACACGAATGCTATAGTCCCAGCATCCCTTGAATGACAAACTATGCTAGGATGCATAATCAGTACATAAAATAAAGAATTCAGTTTGTACAACTAACTAAGAGACTCAGAGAGCCAAAACGATAAATACTGTGACAAAACCAGTCTATTCTGGCCAGGTATTAACAAGAGCTGTGTCTTTAGATTCTAAATCCTTTAGCTACTGGTAGTTTCCTAATTCTACGTGAGCACAGATAATACTGCTCATATAGAGCTTTAGTTATAGTAATACGGAACACCAAAGAAAGTACTGTAATCTTATGGAGGATAATCACAGCATGACAATGAACTATGTGTGACCACAACAAGGCTTTGTCTTGCTTTCAAGTTTTGTACAAATGGATCATTTGGCTCACTCAGATTCCGTCTTTTGCAAGAACCCCCCAAAACCAAACCACCAAGAGAACAAGACAAACTAGCCAAGAAAACTAGTTAATGTGTCCTGTGAGAAATGAAGATACTAACTAACTAAATAGACTACAATATTGTTTTGAAGCTAGTATAACTATATGCAGAGATTGTATAAATTGAAGAATTTCCTTGGACAGACAGCTCTTCTAATGTGAAAAACGCGTACATGATTGTACTAAAATCAATGCCGTACGGGAGAGTTAAGTGGTAGATTTAGAAGAATCAAGAATGAAAAAAATCTATTTTTGATAGCTAGTTACTTAATCAGTAGAATAGAAAGAGATATTAACAATTTTTTTGCAAGTTTTGCTGGTTTTATCAATAAGTTAGTTTAGTAATTAACGAACTGCAGAATGACTACAATTCAAAGTATTTTACAAAATTTTCGAAAATTTTATTACGACAATTTCTAGCTGTGGCAACTTTGACTAAAACTTTTATTTTATCACCAGCACAAGGGCAACATTGCATGTAGTGCCAATAATAATGCAGGAACTAAAAATGCCTTCTCATGCTGATGAAAAAAATGAAGGTTGTTAAAATAAAATTGTGAGCACACTAGGAGGGCTCCAGCTTTTCTACAATGGCACTTAATCTACAGCATTTTCATCTCTACACATGCAATCCTGTAGCAATCTTATTGATTAAATTGTTCATAAAACAATGATTGCATCTCTTGCACGAAGATTAGCATGAAAAGTGAACACTCACGTTAGAAAAAAAGCTTCTTTTTAAAACGGAAAGTTGAACTAGTAGATGAAAAATAGTATAGCACTTTCTCACCAAATTGTTTTTGTTCCTTAAAAAATGCTTCAAATCCAAACTTTTAAATTACTCTGTCTCCAACCCAAGGACTCATTATTCTTCCCTGGAGACTTTTCATTACGTTTTGTGCAAAGCGAAAGTTGCATGAACGTCCCCTAGAAAAAGATGGAACGACCGAGTGGAAAATATAATAAATGGCTTCTTTAAATGAGTACACACACTCGGTGCGCATTGTACGCAATATAGTACAAACCATACAGTACTATAAAGAACGCACTGCCGAAATTAATCAGCAAGTAGCACAAGCCATAGTACACGTCGCATTCGTATAAACGCCATCGTGGTCTCACTAAAAATGCATGCATGGAATTCAAGAAGCCCTATATAAATATAATAACAACAAGGACCGCAAAAATCCATATTAATCACTGTCATCAGTCTCACAACTCAAAAAGAATCCACATATAACCCAACAAATATAGTGAGCTTCGTATACTACAATTTGACGCACTCCAGAATACAGTACATTGCATAACATGTCAAAAATAGCGCACATTTCAGCCACACTAACCATTGGATTCTACAGCTCACTGCTGTAACTATATGCTGTGACTAACTGAATGTCTATACTACAAACGTTTGGGTGTAATTAAAGAGTAGTTGCGGCTGTGAATACCACAAGAATTACAAACTAAACTAACTGACGAAGAATAGAGTTATTATTACAGCTTGTAAGATACATTTTCTCTATTATTATGACCAGAAATGGAGGCGAGAAGACCAGATCACATTACACTTGATTAGCAACGTGACACTAAAAGGATCAAACAACTAAATTTCCCTTTTCAAATATACATTCACTCAGGCTGGAGAAAACCAACAACAAGATTCTTAAGTAAATAACAACTTGAGAAGAAATATATGCACAGACTGATGCAAACGACTGAAACGAGAGGAGTGGTTGTGGTTTTCAAATGAAAAGGTTGGTTACTCAACACTTTCTAAGATGGGTTGCTCAACGCAAATAAACTTTAGCAGAGGATAGGTCGGAAATGAAGCATTTCACATTTTTGAACATTAGGAGAAAGTGGCCAATGGGTGAATTTTTATTCCAAAAAATGCTTAAATCAAATGTTATGGGTTAAATCGCTCAATTTACATATTTCGTTTGAACCAAGATATAAATTATTCACAAAAATTTTTTTTCAGCATTCATGCAATGCAAATGCAAATGAGTCCGACTTCTCTATATACACTAACCAAGCAAATGAGTAACTGTCATTTCATTTTAGTCTCTTAAGTAAATCTATTCCCATTGTAAACTGACTTGGTGGAAGAAATGTCTTTTCTCTGAACAAACTCATTCAAAACTGTCTGAAAACAAACCAAGTTTTAGTCAAGTAACACTTAATAAGTTAACTGCGGAGAGATGGGAATGGAGACACGACAAGACGGCTCATGTAAATCCCCGTTCTCACAAGTTTTTTTTTTGCTTTCGTGGCACAAATATACTATAATCTAATACTTAACACTTTTCTTTCTCAGAAAATAATTCTCTAGCAATTTTTCACACAAAACGCGAAAAAAACAACCTGAAAATCATAATCAAATAGGACAAACCTGATGCAAAAAACTTAATCAGTAACTATTGAAAAATCATCAAAATAGTCCAAATTGTTCACCAGCTCATATATTGAAACTTAACTAGATTATGCCTGACATTGACTATTGCCCGTATAGACCCAAACTAGGATACTAATAATCCTACTAAAGGTATTTAATGTGACACATGAGATTAAGAGGCGGATGTGATACATTTATACATAGTGACTATGAACCAATGTATCGCTTCCCTATTTGTCTCATCAACATGTTTGGCTGTAACAATGAAGACAGACGAGAGCTCTTGAGCCCCTATACACTTTCATATGCTTCTTCTTTCTCCAATTAGACAATAGAGCTCTCTCCGAAGGCATTGTTCCAGCTTCTCAAGTGGGCTTTCCCAAACTTGGCTCTCAAGTGAACCTATGGCTGACTACCTTGTCCGATTCCGTGCGTAAGTCTTTCATGGAACTACTATATGCTGTTAAGTATCATGTAGAGACTCTTGAGTAAAAGCTTATATGCATTTAATAATCATGAGAATATTTTTGGCAGCCAAGTTAAGTCAGTGAGTAAATCCGCTTTCCTTCAATAATAAGAGAAGGTCTAACTCACTGAGTGCTGTTTTGTGAACAATGTGATTACATTTGGTTGTCTGTGTGTATTCAATAGAGAATCCAGAGGGCAAGGCAGGAGATGATGCTAGTTAGACTTGGGCTCTTAGTTTTAATAAGAACGACTTTAGTTTGTTGATAAAAGCTAGATTGGTTGCTTATTGTTGCTGCTTGAACTCACGGACTGAGCGAGGCTGACTGACTTTCTTGTAATAAAGTTCAATTCGAGCTCTAATTTTGTGTGCGAGGAAATAGGATTTTTATAAAGTTTCCAACTCGTTCATTAAAAGCTGGGGACCAATTTAGTCTACATTTTTTTCTAGTTAGTCCTATTAGATACCTTCTAATATCACAGACGACTATAGTTACTATAGTTCATTTGTTCAAGAGCTAAATTCGTTTTCTGTGTGTTGACAAGATATAGTAAATAATGTGAGCGCAAATGTTAGATCCGCACCGTACCGAAATGCAATTTTAGTGATGAAAGAAATATAGTGTGCCAATGCCAGCAACTGAGCTCAATTATTGTTTTTCTCAAAAAAGGGAGAGAAACTCTTTTGTAATTACGTTTTGCTCCATTTAGTTTTACGGGGCACACGAATGCACGGAACTGTGGTATACGGTGCCAACAAAGGTAGAGTGTTCATATACTACAATTTATGATCCGTTCTTTTACATTAACAACTGTTGTTTGAGCAATTTAGAACCATAGAACCTTTGCAATAACAGGACTTTAAATTCGTTCACATTAATAGTATATAGTAATCCAATATAATTGTTTTGGCCTTAGGTGTACAAATGAAAAGTTTACTTGTACATTCTCACTGGCTGTGAGTGTGTTTATAGCTAGACCTATTGGGGCCATGAGAAATGTAAAATCAACCAAGAAATTGAAATGTAAATTTATGAGACGGAAAAATAAAAAAGAAGTTTGCACAAAAAAAGCACTGTAAAAGTTGAGAAGAAAAAAGTTGTGCAAAACGAAGATGGCTCACTCATACAATGCCCATGGACTGTGCTAGGCTTTCTTACCGTATAGATCATGCAAATCAGAATAAGCTTTATGCAGTAAGTTTGATCTATTTATCACAGATGTGTAGAGGAAATTCTCGCTTTGCAAAACCGGTGGCTCTAGTTTTTTCATTTTCAGTAAGAAAAGGCATGAAAAATCCCTTTTAGAATATTTTTACACGCCTGAATGCTTGTTGACGTTTCTAAGTAATTCAAAAGGAAAACTTTTATGTGCAAGATCAAAAAGTGGGCATCAATGACGAACAATTCGATAGGAATGTTCAAAGCTTTTTTACAAAGAGTTAAGTTATATATTTTCCATCACTGGACTACTTTTTCCTTGCTGATTATTTCAAACAATAATCTCTTTAAGAGTATATATAAAGCTCTGGTATTTACAAACAACTAAATCTAGAGAGTACAAATACTTTCATCAAAGTAAATTTTGCATACTAACTAATCGAATAATAGAGTGGTTGGCTTAGAAGCTCTTTGTGAGATTTTCCAGACGCTCATTTTATTAAATATTCAAACGTGATATTATAAATACTTTATGTAACTCCCAGGCACCAAAAATGATCAAGGGGACGGTACGTATTAAGCTTTCTATTTTATTCCTACTCATTGGTGACAATGGCAAATGTACGGACACTATGTACTCTGAACCAAATGGAGCAGGCGAAGATGAAGAGTCAACAAAATGTAACTTTTCTGTAAGAGCTCTGGTGACTCAATTTTCTCATTCACACAGTGAAACAATTTAAAAGATACACAAAAAAAGTTTCCCAAGAATACAATTCGGAAACTGCCATGTGCAGCTTAAATGGGTTTCAGAGTGAAACACTTTCCTAATTTCAGTTAAACAAGGTGAAAGTAAGTGAATTTGTACAATGCATTTGTGACCCAATGCTCAAGTTTTCATTAAGAGCACTGTACGTAATTTAAAGGGATGATAGAGCTACACAGTAACCAACTAACTAACTAACGAAATGAATTCAAAGCATGAATAATTCAATTCCCCGGACGTCTAGCCAAAATCAAATGATGAGAGTTAGAAACGAATTTGAAAATCTCGGCCTAACACTACCCATAAAGAGATACGCAGGTGTTAATAGCTTCATTTAGTACATACTTGTGATACAGATTCTACGATTTCCACTGAATGGTATACAACACACTGACTAATACCTCTTTAAATTGCTCTGCTTCCTGAGCACACCATTTTTTGCCTACTTGGGAGTATATTTCCTTGTGCATTTATTTAAGGGAGCTTAATTAAATTAAAGGTACATTAGGCACAATCCATAAATCTTGGGGCATGCTGGGAAACACTCGCAAGTATTTTTTCGGTCCCGTCTTTTATCCTATCCTTCCCTCCTAGCACGTTCCGACACACAATATTAAATAACTCATTGGAGACCAACAAAAACAACAGCCTTAAGCTGGTACACTTTACTAAGTAAGTAACTACCTATAACAATCCAACTAGAAAAACAAGTTCTAAAACATAGATACCGACCGAGTCATAGAGGCTAAAAAAAACTTCTTTCCACAACCAACAAATCCCATACTAATGGGCAACATTTGGAAGCCTAGAATACAAATGTGCTATATGCTCCATGTTTTTTCGTCGTAAATGATAGTACCCATTACTGCACGTTACAGTCATATAATATGTTGCAGGTAGGCAGGAATCGATAATGGCAATATATGACAAGAAAAAATATCATCATCTTATGCTATGAGAATCTTTTCATATCAGTGAACCTAATCAAATCCCATCATCATCATCATCATCTCACTTTAAGTATGCCAGGACAGATACAGAGTGAAAAAATCGATCCATACCTATAATATTCAGTCAATAAACACAAGTCAAGTGAATTTTTTCTCCCGTATACGGATAAAACACACTGACGGTACAACTACAGAGTTAAATGAAAACTCATAAGAAGATTATCCTCCACTTTCACTCTTATTAGTTCCAAAGATGGCTCACATTAAAATGCGAGCATTTCTCTTTCTATGTGTTTCACATATGCAAACATAACTCACTCACTGTCTTTTACAGACTGCATGTAGACGCATCTACTGGCAAAATTCCTCCTCCACTTACTATACACACTTACATTACTTTTTCAAGTCGTCATTGTAAATACAATATTTTGTTTCGCTAAAACTATTTTTTCTTCGTCACCTGACGCTAACACACAAGCAGATAGTAGTATATAATGTTGACATGTAGTTAGAAGAATCAGAGTTTTAGTAACACACTTGCACAGGGTGTGTTGTTAGTTAGCTAAGGAGTTAGCAAGATAGATCCTAGTCCATGTAATGTAGTAGGAACAAACTAACTGACTAACTATAATAGCGGCTGTGTGGCAGGTACACTTTCCATGTGCGAACAGACATAACTTTCTCAAACGAAATAACCATGTTCTACCATTTGGCTTCTCTACAAATACGTATGGGCTCTCACTCAAGTGAGCATGGGACAGAAAAGGCGGCTTTGCGTCTGCTCTCATAATATAACTATGCACGCTCACGATCTTGATCGTACACAAACACACACATAAACACACATTAGGGGTACACCTAAAGCCCTGTACTATCGTAGATTTCTACATGGCGTACATCTCCCAGCCAATCAGAGAAGATTACCACCTCTACCTACTGATCCGATTGGCTGGGATGTGTACGCCATGTAGAAATCTACGAAAATAC
>Ga0210040_10003433_pt1 | contig 21407 bp, 3 predicted proteins | sample CryGeyCG12114_NA_FD_185462 | JGI IMG/M metagenome (GOLD analysis project Ga0210040, IMG submission 185462) | Groundwater microbial communities from aquifer - Crystal Geyser CG19_WC_8/21/14_NA (SPAdes) (version 2) | ecosystem: Environmental > Aquatic > Deep subsurface > Groundwater | place: USA...
TTAATAGCGTCTTTACTAGCTATTTTCTAGAACTAAGCTATATCTTTAGCTTTTATTCTATAAAAAAGTATATACTAGCTAGTATAGCTTATCTTAAAGTTAACTATATTAATCTAAAGTAAGCTAAGGTATACTTTATACCTTACTAGTCTTACTATAATAAATAGTATATAGAAGGTCTTAACTTTTCTATAGAAATTAGTAATAGTAGTATCTATAGTAGTAGTGCTATATACTAAGAGATTACTTCTATTTACGCCTTTAGTAATAAGCTTTAAGAGAAAGTTAATTAGAAAGTTTAGCTCTTTAGCTAGATTAGCTAAAAGTAGATTAAGCTAAGAATTTCTATTAATTAAAGCGTCTATAGAAGTACTTAATCTTACTAATAGTTTTACTATTAAGAGATATAATAGTATTAAGTATAGAGCTTCTCTAAAGGTACTAAGGTCTTTCTTCTTAGAGTTTAATATAATATAAGTAGTAAGGTAAGCTTTTAGTTTTTTTACTCTTTACTTTTTCTTATAAAGGATTAGCTAGAGCTAGACTATAGCTTATTAGACTTAAGATAGTTTAGCTTAATATACTTTACTTTTCTATACTTATAGTAAGTTAGCTTTAAGTAGTCTATATTAGTATTACTTACTATAAACTATCTGTAAAAGTATGTATATGGGCATATAATAGTTAAGATAATAGATTAATTACCTCTACTAAGTAAGATATTGCGTATAGAGGAAGTAAGCCTCTATAAGAAAGTAATATTTATAGTACTAAGCTACTAGCGCACTAGCTCCTACTAGTACCTACTAGTATACCTTAGTATCTAACTAGCTAAATCTATTATACTACTCCTCTTTCTAAAAGAGTAGTTCTATTACTCTATATAGAATAGCTTATCCTAGTAGTCTCTTATAAGATCTACTATTACTTTCCTAGCTATAGCTATTAACTCCTATATCGCAAAAGCAATTACTACTTTTATACCTCCTTAGTATACTATAGCTTAGTTACTTATATATTAATCGTTACTCCTAGTAGAGGCTTTCTTATATTATAAGGTATTATAACTATACTTACTAAGGCGTAAGGTTCTATTTACGTCTTTAGTTACAGTAGTAACTAAGTAATAAGGTAACTCTTAGGCGAGTATAACTCCTTATTTAGAGTTATAACTAGCTTCTAGGTAATAAGTCTCTATTTAAAACTAGTACGCTTATCTTTATTTATTAATACTATAATAAAGTTAGCGTTATAGTAGTCTTATAGGCGCTATTATACTATTATTAATCTATTAATATAGTGTTATAGATACTTATTTTGATGTTCCTACTAGCGTAGCGCTAGTAGCTAGTGCCTGCGCTAGTAGGACTTAGCACCTTAGCGTACCTTAAACCTTAAGTTTAAGAGCCCTCTGCAAGGCTCTCTCTCTATAGTAAGTTTCTAGTAATATATCTTTAATAATTAACTATCTAATCTAAAGCGTCTCTAATATAAACTTACTATTACTTCTTAATATAAGTCTTAGTGTAGGCTTATTTACGCGCACGCCCTATATAGGCAACGCGCCTATTAAAGTAGTATACTCTCTACCTTCCTATTATAACTAAAGCTACTAAGGCTCTAATAACGACTCTATAAGCAGTATAGAAGGTAGTAGTAGCTTTATAGCCTACCTAAACTAGCTAGCCTAGTAGATAACTAGAGTAGGTAATATACTTAGTAGTTTCTAATAGTCTCTAATTATAGCTACTAAATCTAGTAAATTATAACCTTAGTTCTCTATAAGTATATTATATAGATCCTAAGATATATTGCGTCTAGAATACTAACCTTATTACCTATTATAGGCTCTAGGCTCTCTAGTTAAGCGCGTATACTTACCCCTTATTAATAAGTTTAATAAGTCTAATAATAATATAGATAAGCTCTTAATTAAGCCCTTAGTTAAGAAAAGCGTTAACTTTAAGATCTTACCTTTTAAAGGTAAAGGCCCTATAGATAAAGATAGTAGTAATTAAGATAAAGATAATAAAGAGATAGAGGAGGAACTAGAGTATAAAGAATAGATATATAGGAAGCTAGGCTCTAAGTTTATTATACTCTACTACCTCTTATTAATAAGGTACTCCTTCGTTATTTAAGACCTTACTATACTTTATTAATTTAAATATAAAGATAGTAAACTAGTTAAGTATATAGTCCTCTATTATAATAATTAAGATAATAAAAACACTAATTCTAATAATACCCTAGTATAGGTTAGTAATAAAGACGAATTTACTACCTTAGTTAAGTAATACTCTAGTAGCTAGTTTACTGCCCTCTATAAGTATATTAATCTTAAGAGCGCTGTATACGATAACCTTACGTCTATATAGGATTACGCTAAATAAGCTAAGGCTACTACTAATAAGGCTATATAAGCTAAGGCAGCTACTAAAGAAGAGATTATTAACTATAATAAGAGGTTTAATAAAGTAGTAGAAGAGATTAAATAGGCTAATACTAAGAACTTTAAGCTAGATAGGAAGCTTAAGAAAGCTAAATATAAGATAGCCTTCGTACTTAAGGTATTTAAGATATATAAATAGTAGGTAGAAGCTAAGTACTAAGGTAAGAATACTTACCTTAATAAGGCTAGTGAAGCTATAAAGCGTCTTTGCTAAGAGTATAATAACGTACTTACTTAAGCTATAGAAGCTAAATAGAACTTCTAGGCCTTATAGTAGGCTTAAGAAGAAGTACCTAAGATATATAATAAATTTAATCCCTTAGATAATAATAATAATAAGGATAATAATAATAGAGATAAGCGTAAAGATAAAGGTAAGAATAAAGATAAAGATAAGGACTACTATAAGTATTCTCCTATACTAGAACTGCGTAGTTAGAGATAGACGTCTATCGCGACTAATTATTCTGTATATACTAACTACACTAATACCTTTTCTAATAGCTACTATCTAGATACGAAGGAATATAAGGGTACTACTAAGGAGGATTTAGAGTAATAGATTACTATAGTATAGATAAAGCTGTATTGCTTATAGGTAATATTCCTAGATAAGTAGTCTAAGATTAAATATACCTATAATTGTATAGTAGACTCCGCCTATAAAGCTATCTACTATTATAGTCTAGCAGACTTAGAGAATCTATATAATATACTAGAGGCCCTCTTTAATAACCTCTATGCTAACTTTAGTATTAGTAATAAAAAGGTATATACTATAAACTGTATTATAGCTAGAGCCTATAAGTAGAAGGATATACTTCTAGAATAATAGATAGCTTAGTTTAATACTACTACTATTAACGCTAAGCTGTTAGCTATATAGTAACGTTTCTACGCTATACGTAATCTTAATAATAAGTATAAAGCTATAGTAGTAAATAATAGTAGTAATAGGACTAAAGACTAAATAAGCTTTATTAAGCGTTTATAATAAATTAAAGCTAACTAGTCTACTATATAGAGTAATAAGCCTAAGGATACCTACTATAGTAGTAGTAGAGTATAGACTATAATAGGCTCTTTAACTACTATAGGTAGCAGTAGAAACTAAAATACTACTAAGAGTAGCGCTAGTAAGGTAGACTTATACTATTATCCTTCTAAGTAGTTTAAGCTTATTAAGAAGAAGTACTACTACTATTACTACCTATAGACTAGTTATATACTAAATAAAGTAGATAGTGTAAGTAAGGCTAAGTACCTACTAAAAGGTAAGCCTATAGTACCTTTCTACGCTAAAGATTTTACTATCTTTACTAAAGAGTTAGAGGTAGCTACTATACCTAATAACTTAGGAAACTAGACGTCTCTAGTGTAAGTTATAACTAGAGACTATTAGAATATATGTATAAAATTAAGGCTTACATAGCTAAGCTTAAAGCTTAAGTATTACTTATATTACGCCTTTCTATCTATATCTCTACTATAGCGTTAGAGGAGGGATACTAGGTCTATTACTAATAAGATATTATAGACTTAAGTATAACTAAAGTATTTAATCTAAGTAGACTAGGACTCTTACTAGAATAACTACTACACTTACTATAAATAAGGTTTTAATACTACGTCGCTAGTAAGGATAGTAACGTTAAAGCTAAGGCACTACCTAATAGTAGCTATATAGGATAAGTAGTAAGTATAAGATTTATCTAGTAATATAAGCTAGAAATAATACCTATTAAAGAGCCTATTTATCTCTAACTTACTAATAGTAAGGTTATAGATATAATAAATTGTATAGCTAAAATTAAGAGTTAGATAAGTAACTATATTACTAAAGACTAGATATAGGTTACTAATATTACTAGCTACGACCTTATATACGGATAACTATAGCTAGAGCTCTATAATCTAGTTACTTACTAGTCTAACTATACCTTTCTTTTTAACTCTACCTATTATATAGTAAATTATCTTTTTTATAGGATACCTATTAAGCTTATATATAATAAGAATAGATATAGTAAAGCCTATATATATAAACCTAAGGCTAGTAAGTATATATATTTTATCTCTACTAAAGCTGCAATTGCTATAGGTAAGCGCAATAAACACGCTATTACTTAAGTATTCTTAAAATAATAGACTAACTTAGAAAAGGAAGATAAGAAGGTACTTTTTACTAATATCTTCGCTACTAACTGCGCGTCTATTACTATAGATAACTTTAAAAAGTTTTATAAGAAACTTAACTAGGGCTATACTACTATTAAAGAGCTTAAGAAGCTTATGCTAAAGGCACTATATAAGGTTATTAATGCCTAGAACTCTTAAAAGGTATATACTTTACTACTATTACGTCCTAGCGTTAACTATAAGATCTCTATAATACTAGGTATTAACTTACTATATAAGAGGGCCTATAGGCTAGGAAGGGAAGATATAATTACCTTAAAAGCCTACCTTAATAAGAAGCTATATAAAGGCTTTATACGCTCTAGTACCTTACTTTACGTAGTACTAGTACTAGTAATTAAGAAGCTAAGTAGGGGTCTCTGTATCTGTATTAACTACTACTAACTAAATACTATTATAATTAAGGACCGTAATGCGCCTCTAAAGATTAGTAAAACGTTAGTATATCTTAATAAAGTGTAGGTATTCTCTAAGTTTAATATTATTACTGCGTTTAATTACGTCTATATTAAAGAAGGTAATAAAGAAAAGATAGCCTTTATTACTTACTTTAGCTTCTTTAAGTATATTATTATACTCTTTAGGCTATATAACGCTCTAGGCTTATTCTAAGCTTTTATTAACAGTATGCTATATAAGTACCTTAATAATTTCTATTTAGTATATTTAGATAATGTCCTTATATATAGCGAACGCAAGGAAGACTATATAGAATACTACTTAAAGGTACTCTACTACCTCTGTAACGCTAGCCTATTTCTTAATATTAATAAGTACGAGTTTAGCGTTAAGCGCGTTAAATACTTTAGTATAATACTCTTATATAATAGTTTAGAGATAGACCCTAATAAGGTCGCTGCTGTCTTATCTTAGGCTAAACTATAGATAGTTAAAGATATCTAAGCCTTTATTAGCTTTACTAATTTTTATTAATAATTTATATATAAGTTCTTACTAATTATTTAACTACTTATTAAGATTATTAAGAGTACACTAAAAGGTTAATATATATCTTTTATAGAGAAAGGGCAATAAGCTTTTAAAGACCTTAAGTCTATATTTTCTACTATACCTATCCTCGTATACTTTAATCTAGACGCTAAGGTAGTTATTAAATATAATACTTTTAACTAGGTTATTTCTAGTATTCTCTCTTAGCCTTATAATAACGTGCTAAAATCTATTACCTTCTTCTCTATAAAGATAAACTCTATAGAATATAACTATCTAATATATAATAAGGAGCTTCTTACTATTATCTATACCTTTAAGACCTAGAGGCTAGAGCTTATAGGTACTACTAATCCTATTAAAATCTTCTTAGATTATAAAGTACTAGAATATTTTATATCTACGAAGTAACTTAACTAGTATTAAGCTTATTAGGCAGAATTTCTAGCTAAGTTTAACTTTATTATACGCTACTATCTTAGTAAATAAAGTATAAAGCCTAATAGTCTTATATAGCGCCTAGGTGATATCTCTTTTAGTATTAATAATAACTGCGTTTAGCATTAAATATAAATAATACTATACCCTAATAAAGTTAAGCTCTAATTTAGTACTAATAGTAGTAGCTACTATACTATCTATATTACTAGTATCCTTACTAATACTCTTACTATACCTATCTCTAATATAGTAGCTATAATCTACTTCTTAAGTAAAGAGCTAGCTGCTATAACTAAAGAAAAACTTAATATCTTATTTATAATAGGGCTGTCTATAATAGAGGAGCTTCTATCTATAATAGAAGAGCCTATTAAGTCTCTATTTTAGAAGGAGGAGGGCATCTTATTATTTAATATAGAATAAATTATAGCTAATATTAGGATAGCTACTATAAGTAATAAGGTCCTATAGTAGATTATTAAGTCTCTACGCCTTAAATACTAATGTATCCTTTATAACCTATATTATAAATAAGATATTAAAGTAGAACTTAGAGATTATAAGTATACTAATAGACTACTTTATATCTATAAAAAGGTCTTTATCTTATATAATAATACGCTTAGGTTTCGTATTATATAACTCTACTATAACAGCCTACCTATAGGTTATAGTAGTAAGTATTTAACGTATATAAGGGTTGCCTACTATTTCTTCTAGCTCTATACTACTAACTTAGTTACTTACTACGTACGTAACTACATTACCTACGCCTAGTCTAAGCCTAATTATAAGAGTAAGTATAGTCTTCTTAACTTTCTACTAGTGCTAGATGTATACTAGAATAGTATTTTAATAGACTTTATATTACTACTCTCTCTATTAACTTACTTTAGCTGTATATACTACTACATCCTTATTATTATTAACTACCTCTTTAAGAAGAAGAAGTTTATTCTACTATAGTTGCTTAATATTAAAATAGTAGTCTAAGTATTTATTAAATATATATAGCGTAAGGAGAGCTATCTAGAGGATATTATTAGTAACTATAGATCTTAGTTTACCTTATATTTCTAGTAACGCCTCTGCGCCTATATAGGTACTTATTCTAAGATATTAATAACTATATATCTTAAGATAGATAGATAGATAGAGGCTACTAATACTACTCTTAAGGCCTATTTACGCGCCTTTATGTACTATAACTAGTATAACTAAGCTAAGTTTCTACTATTTACTAAGTTCTACGCTAACTCTAATAGACCTATAGTAACTAGGATCTTACTATTTAAAGCTACTAAAGACTATATACCTAAGAGTAGTATAGAACTACCTTAGGCTATAATCTTAATATCCTAGACAGCGGCTTATAATAGTAAAGCTGCTAATAACTTTATTACTTATATTAAATATATTAAGACCTTCCTTAAATAGAGTCTTAACTAGTCTTAGTCTAAGATAAAGTAGTTTACTAATACTTACTACACTCTAGTACTAAACTTCTATAAGGGTGACTAAGTAATACTAAATACTTATAATATCTGTATAAATAAAGAGAGTTAAAACCTCTTATCTAAGTAATTAGGACCTTTCTAAGTTATTAAAGATTATAGTAATAAGGCGTATAAATTTAATCTCTCTAAGTATAATAACCTTAGTAAGATCTACCTAGTATTTTACCTATAGCTGCTATATCTAGTTAATAGCTATCTACTACCTAGTTAACGCGTTAAACTCTAAGGCCTAGTTACTATCTATAATAATAGCTTAAGTAACTATAAGGTAGAGAATATCCTTAATACTAAATATAACTATTATATAAAGGATCTCTATACTAGTAAGAAGGGCCTTCTATACTACCTACTTAAGTAGGCTAGCTATAATAAACTAGAATAGATACTATATTACAATATTACTAGTTATAATAACCTTCTACGCCTATTCTATAAATAACGTAAAGACGTTAATCTATACTTAATACTACTATTAGCTTATTATTATAAAGAGCACCTTACCTTCCTATAGCTAGACTAATACTTAGTAACTCTAATACTAGGCTTACTCTAGTCTCTATAAAATAGTAATACGTTTACTAGTCTCTCTATAATCCCTATAAAGTATAGAGATTACGCAGCTAATAGTAGTACTTAAGAGGCTACTCTATAATATCTAACTTAGTATAATAATACTATAGGCTCCTAAGCTAATAATTAACTTATTATAATCTACTATAGTATACTTAGTGCTCTCTTATCTTACCTTCTCCTAGATCTCTAGTACTTTACCCTTACCTTATAATACGTATATAGATAATAACTTTAGTAAGCGCGAGTTTAATACCTCTATAGGAGCTTTATAGTATTTTAGAAGAGGGTAGTATTATAGATACTTATTTTAATATTCTTACTAGTGTAGCGCTAGTAGCTAGTGCCTACGCTAGTAGGACTTAGCGCCTTAGTACACCTTAAACCTTAAGTTTAAGAGCCTTCTATAAGGCTCTCTCTCTATAGTAAGTTTCTAGTAATATATCTTTAATAATTAACTATCTAATCTAAAGCGTCCCTAATATATAGTTACTATAAGTATTATAGTAAAGCTAGCTAGTAGAGACCTCCTTCTTACTATAGGTAACTTATTACGTAAAGTAAGATAGAGAGGCTTACTAGATAACTACTAGTTAGGTTATAGAGGTTAATAGGTTAATTAAACGAGTCGTATTAATAATAAGTCCTATTTACCTATTAGTATTATAAACTTTTTATAAATCTTAGATCTTTTAGGGTACTTATTATACTACTCTATTACTATATTACTTAACTTAGTAAGGTTAGTATATAGTTCTTATAAAGGATTATTATTACTATTAAGGTAGTTAGCTTACTATACTAAGTATTATAGTAAGCCTTTATAGTTCTAGTTATATAGGTCTTTCTCTTTTATATTAATGTAGTAGTCCTTAATAGCTTTAACTATATAGTTTAGGTTGTTATTAGCTTCTAGGTTAAATTCTGTATTGTATTATTTATCTTATATCTAACCTAGTAATAAGTTACCTTTATATAGGTAAAGTAGCTATAGGTAAAAGACGTTATAGAGTTATTATATACTAGGAAGAAGCTTAAGTTTATAAGCTATATTATTAATAACCTTTATAATACAAAATAGCTCTTAGTTCTTATAATCTAGTAAAGTATTTAGTTACTTAGTCTTAAGATTATAGACGTTAAGTATAATAAGATTATTAAGTTTAAATTAGGGTACTAGTAAGTAGTTATTATTTACGTATTTAGCTTATTTAGCTTAAGCCTACTTTATTACATCTTATAGTGTCTTAGTTAGAGTACTAATCTTATTAGTAAATTTATTAGCTTAGAGTTATTATTATTAGGCTAGGGTAGTAAAGTAAGAGTTATTAGTCTTATCCTTAAGAGGTTTAATGCTGCTCTTTAGCTAGTATCCTTTAGTAGTATAGAATAGTAAGTAACTAGTAGTAGCGCTAATAGTAGAGTTAGCTTTAAACTTAGCTATTAGTAGGAATAGTACCTAATTATCTTATTTATAGTTAACGAACGCTTAGAGATATTATTTTAAGTAGGTATTAGCGTTCTCTATCTAGCTATTAGTCTATAGGTACTATAATATTAAGAACTTAGGTTTAGTACTAAGCCTTTAGTAGAGCCTTCACTAGAAATAGGAGATAAACTAACTTCTATAATCGCTTATAACCTCTTCTAGGTATCTTTCTTTACGCTAGATATATTTAATAAATACTTAAATAAGAGCGTTAATAGTAAAAGTACTTATTAGAATAAACTTCTTTTTCTTTATAAGTTAGTTAATAATAATAAGAATATTAGTAAACGTCTAACTATTATATTAGTAGGGTAGTAAGTAAGTAATAAAGTCTATTAAAATATATAACTAGTACTTATTAGGGATTAGGAGTAGATATAGTAGGCTATACTTACTATCTTAGTAGCTCTTAGATTATCTATAGATAAGGTAGTTATAGATATATTAAGTAATATCTATTATTATCTTAGGCTAGTAGTACTAGTACCTAAGCTTAGAGTAACTCTTATACTTACTACTATATCCTCTAACTAGCGTTTAATAGGCTAAGTTAATAACCCTTATATAAACGTTATAAGCGTTAAGTATATAGATATAGTTATTAACATAGAGTAGTCTATCCTTTAGGCTACAGTTACCTAGTTTAATACGTAGCTTAAGGTTACTATAGATAAGGTTATAAGGTACTCTACGTTATTCTAATATCTTAGCTTTAATAATACTTTATAGAATTAGGTTATAGGGTGTAGCTTTAATAATAGCTTAAAATAGTTTATTTTACATTATAATTAGAGAGTTATTATTAAGGTCTACGGCGTTATTATTATTAATAGGGTTATCTAGTAAGGCTATTATTAGGACCTACTCTATGTAGGCTTCTAAGAGGTTATCCTCCTTACTTAGCTAGTATAGTATTTATATAAAGGATATAGGCGACTTATTAACTTCGCCTACCTAGTAGCTAGCTATATAGATAGCGTAACGTATTCTTCTATTATATCTAAAGGTAAGGGTAGCAATAAACGCTTTAGAGTCTACTTAGTCTAGTTTAATAACTACTTAAACCTAATATTATTATTATTTATTATCTACCCCCTCTAGTAGATCGCCTAGGCGTCTTATTAGGGTATTAGGTTTTGTACTTTATTTACCTAGCCTATACTTAATATAGAAGTTGAACTCTACTAGGTATTTAGCCTATTATACTTATTATTAATTTAGCTTTTTTATTATTATAAATATCTAAAGGGCTTAGTAATCTAAGAGAATATAGATAGGTTTATTACTACCTATAAGTTTAAACTACTATTCTTTAAATACTTTAACTATAGTAAGGAGTTCCTTATTATATATTTCGTAATTATATTTAGCTAGTAATATCTTATAACTAAGGAACGCTACTAGTCGTAGTATACTATCTAGGTATATCTAGGATAGTATAGCTACTATAACGAAATTAGATACGTTAGTTTCTAGCTATATCTTAAGATTAGGGTCGAAGTAAGTAAGTACGCCTACTTCCTAGAAGCTCTATTTAAGTTATTTAAATACTATAATTACTAGAGAGTCTAGTTTTAATAAGAACTTAGTAGTGTATTTACTATTTACTTATCTAGTAAGCTTAGTAAGTACTTTCGTAATATATAAGTAGCCCTTAATAAAGCGCTAATAGAAGTTTATAAATCCTAGAAAAGCTTAAATGTCTTTAATACTATAAGGTAGTTACTATTCTATAATAGTAGCTACTTTCTTAGGATCTATTTTAATACTGTTAGTAGTAAGTATTAATCCTAAGTACTTAACGCGCTTTATCTTAAACTAGCACTTCTTTATATTAAGGAATATACTAGTATCTTAGAGCTACTATAATACCTTATAAATATATTCCTTATAGTCCTTTTTATTCTTACTATAAATAAGGACGTTATTAAGGTATATAGTATAGAAGTTATTAAGGTAGTTGCATAGTATCTTATTAATAAATATTTAAAACGTTCTTAGGGTGTTATAGAGGCTAAAGAGTATTACTAAGTACTTATATAGTCTATATTAAGTAAGAAATATAGTCTTCTTTTTATTACCTTCCTTAATTTATATAGAGTTAAATATAGTAATAACGTCTATAAGGCTTATTACTTATACTTTAGCTATATAGGTAAGCATCTCTTTAATTAATAGAAGAGCGTTATAGTTCTTCTTTATAATAGAGTTAAGTTATCTATAATTAACGTAGATATAGAGACTTCTATTAGGTTTCTTAACTACTAGGATAGGTAACGTATATAGTAACGTACTAAGTTTAATAAAACTTTTACTAAGTATCTTATTAATATAAGCTTTAACTATAAGCGTCTCTTTATATATTAGGCTATAGATATATAGCTTTAGTAGTTGTTCTTTAATATTAATAGCATAATCTATACTATTTTATTATAGTAGTAGGATATCTACTAACTTAGGGCTAAAGAGATCTTTAAATTTAGTATATACCTATCTTAGTAGTAATACTTTAATCTCTACGTTTATTATAAGCGCTTCCTCTATTTTAGCTATATACTTCTTATAGTTAGCGTTACTAATAGTAGTAAGATAGGCGATAGCTTCCTTTATCGCAGTCTAACTATCTAGTAGTAGCTTATATTCTAGCTTTTCCTAGTAGTAAGGTTCTACCTATATAGCTTCTCCTAGGTATTATTTTACTATTTTATATACAGCTTCTACGCTAATAATATAGATGTCGCTTACTATAGTACTTTTATAAGTTTATAACTCTATAGGCTACTTATTATTATATACTATTTTAGAAAGCTCTTATTATAGGTAGTTAGACGTATAAAAAGTAGACTTAAAACGTATAGAGCGTACCTCTCTAAACCTAAGGATAGGCGTATAATAATCTATCTAATTTATGCTAAGTATAAAGTTAAACTTACTAATATTAGTAATATAGAATAGAGCAGTATACGTGTAGCTACTATACTTAACTAGTAGCTTAATAGCCTCCTTAAGGGTATTAACTACTCTACTATCTATAAGCGCTAGTTATATAGGCTATATTATTTTTATTATTTCTAGTTTATACTATTTAACCTATTGTTAGCTAATAAAGTAAGCGCTTACGCTTATATTAATAAAGGTGCTAGTATAATACTATATACCCTTAGGCGTTATAATAGAAGCTCTAAACTTAAGCTATTATATTAGTTAAAGTAGCGTATCTTTCTCTAGAGAAGTAGTAGATATATAGTATTATTACATACTTAGTTTAGTTCTTAAGATAGTAAGTAGCTTAGTTATAGCTAGTTTAAGTTATTAATAATAGTCTACTATATCTTATATAGTCTTATAAGCTATACGCTATTTTTACTCCTAATTATAGTTATAATTAAGAGCTACTAAAAATCCTCCTCTTTAGTAGTATCTCTAGTATAGTTATTATTATTATCTATAAGGAGGCTATTATTATACTCATCCTCCTTATCTATAACAAAGTTAGCTTCTATAGCGTTAAAGTTAATATCCTTCTACTCCTTTACCTTATAGCTAGGAACCTTATCTTACGCTATATATGTTTTACTACTATAGTAATAGTATACCTTAGCTTTTTAAAGCTTCTATTACTATTCTAGTATATATTTAGTAAGAGCTTTCTACTTAGTAAAACGTCTTCCTTATTATTATTACTCTAGATTATAATTATTTAGGGAGCGCGTATATATCTTTACTATAGTAGTTATCTTTAAAGTCTTAGATAATATAGGCTTACTTTAGTTAATCTACTTCTAGTTATACTTAGCTTATCTTATAAGGTTAAAGAACTTAAAGAGTACGTTAGGCTGTTAATTATTAAATCTAGTAGAAGCTATACTAGCTAAGTTAGCTTTTATAAACTTATAGGCTTACGTAAATATAAAGTTATTATTATATTTAACTAGCTTATAAATAGATATAAATTAGCCTCTCTAAGTTATAAAGGGCTTATTAGACTTCTATTTAAGTAGTATATTAGGATCTATAAGTATAGTATTTATAGTATTAACTTTCTCCTAATAATTACTAGTATAGTATAGATCTAGAGCTTTAATAAGGTCTAAGTAGCTTATAGCTTTTACGTTATTAATAAAATTCTAAGTATTACTATTAATGTAGCTTATAAGGTAGTTTACCTAGAACTCCTTAGAGATAGTTTCGTACTTAGTAATAGCTAGGCTCTACTACTTATTATAAGAGGTCTTATCCTTCTCTATATTACCTATCTATACTAGTAGGTTATTAAGCTTAAAGCGTATAGTATATATCTTAAGCGTAATAGATAAGGCTATAGTAGGCGTATTATCCTATACAAAAAGTAAGTAGTATAGGCGTTACTCTAAGTTTACCTATTATCTACGCTCCTCTTCTTAGTTATATCTATTATCTTAATTATACTTATCTCTATTATTAGTAGCGTAGCTAGAGTATAGGTTAAGTAACTAAGTATAGTAGTTAACGCGTTTAGTACGCTTAGAGCGTACTTATAATAGGCGGCGTTCTTAGCGTTCTAGTTACTCTATTCGCTTAGGGCGCTTAACGCGTAGAGTACCTTACTTAAGATCTTAGATAGGCGTATTATATAAGTTAGTCTACTTATAGTATAGAAAGGTATAGTTCTTAAAACCTAGTTCGTAGCGGCGTAGCTAGTTAGCTAGATTCTTATATTACTAGCGTTCCTCTACTATATTATAGTTAGCTTACTTAAGCTATTCGCCTAGCTCTTTACGCTTATAGTAGTAATAAGTAGTAGTTACTTTCTTAGTAGCTACTTCCTTATAGGCGTCTTCTACCTTACTATTAGCTACTTAAGTAATATTATATTAAGCTTCCTATTTATTATAGAAGTCCTTATATAGCTTATAGAACTTATTAGCGTTATCCTTATCTATCTTCTAGTCTCTATAGTTTTTATTAGTATAAGTAATATCCTTTTATTTATAGTAAAGAGTCTTATTCTTAAGGTATAGGTTATTACGTTCTTTCTTAAGCTTATTACGTTTAGTAATAACTATAATATAACTAGGATATACGCTAAGTATTATTTTCTTTTCTAGGCAGCTTATAGTAGTAGTAGTAGAACTACTACTAATTAGTATAGTAGGTATAATGCTTATAGACTGCTTTTTCTTTATCTACTTAAGGCAGTTAACTTAATTTTATAAGGTAGTAGCTGTGTTTAGCTACTTCTTATACTTAGTATAGAGAATATAATATTAGCTTTTATTAATATATCTATTAGTAATCTATGCGTAGTTTTAGAGTATAAGTAGTAGTTATATAATATTTATAAACTAGAATTTAGGTAACTAGTATACGTTAGTGTTAAAGATAGTAGTATCCTCTATAAAGGTATATACTTCTTCTTATTCTTTTCTCTTAGAGAGATTATAGCCTAGTATAATAGTATATTTAGATTTTACTACTTATTAAAGTAGGATCTAATTACTATCTTAATATATAAGCTTAATATATAAGTTAGTAAGGTCCTTTAAAACTTATAAGTAGTCTTTGCCTATTAGGAGGTTAAAAGTATCTAATTTATTATACTTTATAAGCTCTAGTATAGTAGGTTCTTTACTTTTACTTTTATCTCCTTCTAAATCTAGGGGAATAAGATAGCTAAAAGTACTTTATCTACTATTAGTCTACTTTACTTTTAGCGCAGTAATAGCGTATATACCTTAGCTAAGTGTTTTAGAAGTATCTTAAGTATTAATTAACTTAGAAGGTCTAGGCGTCTTACCTAATATAGTAAGCCTAATTGTAACTAGACTAGATCCTACTATCTAAATAGTTAATAGTACTTAACTTATTAGTAGAGAAAGTTTTAAGTATACATCTATAGTAAGTTACTAGTTGTAATAGACTCTATTTACTACTCTACTTACTTATTATAAAGTAGTAAGCTAGGCCTTCTTTTAGCTACTACGTTTATAAGCTTAGTCTCTTAATAAGCGTTATCTCCCTTACGCTCTTAATTATAGGTTTATTATATATAGGTAGGTATCTAGCTAATATAGCGTTAGGCTAACTAAATTAGGTACCTCTATAGAGGTTAATTATTATACTGCGTAGGTAGATAGTTATGCGTACTTACTTATAGTTTAGTTCCTAGTAACATTTTATATCTAAGTAAGAGTTTAATATAATATAGTGTAAAGGTATATATATAGGTACACAATAGTTAAGATAATAGATTAATTACCTCTACTAAGTAAGATATTACGTATAGAGGAAGTAAGCCTCTATAAGAAAGTAATATTTATAGTACTAAGCTACTAGCGTACTAGCTCCTACTAGTGCCTACTAGCGCGCCTTAGTATCTAACTAGCTAAATCTATTATACTATCTTAAGCTATTTTAGCCTAGAGTAGTATACTTAGCCTTTTTTAAAAGTTTTTATATCTCTTCTTTCTTATTTAAGTTTATATAAGGCTAGTACTTACTCTTCTTTACTAAGGTATCTTAAAGTTCTTTTACTTTATAGTTTTAATAATAGCTAAAGTTAGTAGCCTCTTCTAGTAAAGTAAGCGTATTATATTACTCTACTAGAAGCTTTATAAGATTCTTATAGATATCTTCTTATAGTGCTATTATAAACTCTAGCACTTTTATTATCTTACTATATAATAAACTAAGTTCTTCTTAATATAAGTAAAGGTAGTCTAATAAGTCTATTAGTAATTAATTTATATACTATAAAGTAGTGCGTAATATCTTATAAGTATATTATTAGCGTTCTTAAAGTATCTTAAGAGAATTAAGTATAACTTACTTAAATTTATACTAAGTTAGAAGCACTAGCCTTAGTAGGGAGGCGTATACGCTCTAAAAAGACTTTAGTAGCTCTAATATATATATTATACTAAAGTTAATTTTTAAGTTATCTATAAGGAAATTTATAAGTAAGTATTTAAAGTATAGCTTATAGTTATATTCTTAATAGTTAAACTTAGTATAGTTATATTAAGTAAACTTCTTAAGAGCTTTAAGGCGTAGTAGAGAGTATAATAGCTTAGCTAATATAATTATCTTTTCTACTTATCTACTATACTCTAAGTATAGAGTAGTAAAGTTACCTATATTAAAGTAAGCTTTTATTACTTTTAGTATATTTAGTTCTTTTTAGAGAAGCTCTTATTACTTCTATATATATAAAGCTTCTAACTCTTTAAGTTATATAGTATATTCTACTTTAAGTTAGGCTATTATAGCTTAGTATAGCCTAGTAAAGAGCTACTAAAGCTTATTAAAGGTTAGCTACGCCTTTTTATTATTATTAAACTTACCTTAATAAGCTTTATCTTAGAGATTTTTATTTTTAACTTTAATAATCTTAAAAGTAGGAGATTCTAGAAGATTATTAGGGCCTAGCTAGCTTTAACCCTCTTATAGAGTCTTTATAGCGCTTAGTCTAGTTCTTAGTTAAGTTAGTATTTTTACTCTTCTTATCGCATATTAAGGGAGAGTAATTAGAATATTAAGATATAATTATAAAGTAGATATAGGAATAAGTATAAAGTAAAGATAGTATATAATTATTAAGAAAGATAGACTAATTACTACTAAGGAAGGTAGTAGAAAGTCTATCCTATATAGTATAAGGCTACCCTATACTATATAAGTAGAACTAGCGCTCTCTACGCTGCAGTTCTAATAATTATACTTAACTAAATCTTCTTTTTTATTATTTAAAATAGTATACGCTATAATAAAGTAGACTTAAAGAGGTTATAAAGTATTAAAGTATAATATATATTAGTATATTAGAGCTAGTAGGCGTTATAAGAGTTTACTAGTAAAAGTTAGTCTTATATTACTATAATAATAGCTAATCTAGCCTAGCTTTTACTAGTTTATACTAATTTATAATAATAAGTACTAAGGCTAAAAAAGAATAAAATAGCTAACTTACTAATAAAATAAGTAGTAAAGTATAGGAGTAATTATTTAAAATAAGCTAAAGCTTTTTAATATACTAAGGCTATACTAGCTACTTATTAGTTTAGTAGTAAATAGTAAAGTAAAAGTAAGAGAGAAAGTAAGAGAGAAATCTCTTAGCTACTAGCTTAAAGTAAAAGTAGATTTAGCTCTAAGATTATAAGATACTAATACTAACTTAAGATTACGTAAAGTAGTATAACTTAGGCTAGAATAAGTATAATAATATTAAGATCTACTATATTCTTATAAAGACTCTATATAAACGTTATAATTAATAATAATATATAGTAGTTAAGTTAACTACTCTTAAGAAAGAAGATATTATTAGAACTAGCTAGACTTAGCCTAAAGAAGTATAAAGTTAGATAATAAAACCTTACTATATATACTAAAGAAATAAATCTTATAAGAGAGTAGTAATTTATCTCTCTTATATACGTAAGAGGAATATATAATCTATTTACTTCTTAATTACTTCTTATACCTTCTCTATAATACTTACTCTATATATTCCTAATAATTAGTTCTATATAAGCTTATTACTAAACTTTAAGTATACTTTAATATAAGAGGTTTAGTATAACTTTAAGCTATAATAGCTTATTAGTACGCTAGTTAATATTAAACTATAGAAATATCTAAAATTTTTAATTACTATACTTTAAAAGCTAATAAGTCTTTAAAGATAACTAATAAGAAAATAACTAATAATAAACTATACTATAAGTATTTACTTAAGCGTAGATTAGAGTTATTAAAGTAGCTATAAAGAGCCTTTTACTTATCTTTTATCTTTTTTACTAATATATCTCTTTAACTTTAAACTAATATAAATACTTAAAAGACTATAATTAAGTTTTACTCTACTTTTACTTATTACTTATTCTATTAAGTATAAAACTTTAAAAAGAAATAAGTTAATAGCTTTTTTTTTACTTTATAATCTAAAATAAAGATAAAGTAATACTATAAGCTATAATACTTACTTAATTAAAGATTTAACTATTTTACTAATAAAGATTTATATAAATAGTAAGAGTATACTTATATAATTAATATAGTAGTAATATAGCTAAGTACTATTAACTATAAGTAACTATAAGTAACTTAATACTTTATACTAATATTTTTATAAAGTAACTAGTAGTAGCTATAAAAGGTAGCTAAAAATAAAGATTTAGTACTTTAAGTAAGTAAAAAGGTAGCTTAACTTTTTAAATAAAGAAAAAATAAAGATACTAAAGCGCTTACTAGGTATAAAAAAGGATATAAAGAAGTAGATACTAGTATACTTTATTAGCTATTAAACTAAAGTAGTTAAATAATTAAAGGAGATATAAAGTTAGCTTAACTTCTTTAAGTTTATTAAGTATAATAGATAAGTAGTAGTAGAAGGCGTTATAAAAGTTAAGAACTAAACTAATAGATACTTATAAGTTATTAGCTTATGTTAATTTAAAAAGTTTTTATAACTACTATTAACTTAGCTAAACTAGAACTATTATTAGTATATTTAAGTAGTATATTAAGAACACGTTGCAAACTTTAGGGCCTAGAGGCCTAGATCCTCTCGAACAATGAACTCGACGCCAATAATAATATCGAGATGCGAACCATTTTCGAAGACGAAGAACAGTGCATGATGCATTCGAGTCCCATTGGGATTCCAGCGCCAGTCAATCTCTACCGTGCCGATTGCTATCACATCTTGTCCCGTGCCGCTGGTAAGGGTTGGGGCGGTGATACTTTTCGATATGCGATCTGTGAACCCCAATCTGTCGACGAGACGCTTCGAGATCCAGTTCCCAGTTTGGCATTGCGTGTCTAGGAGAGCGATCGCCTTCATGGGCATGTTGGAAGGAGTATCAATCTTCATTTCCCGGCTGAATACCTGTCCGACATGAGTGAGTTGTTTCTCGTTTCAAGGCTATGCATCTGATGTGTCGGCTTACCTCGAAATGATCATCGTCCTCAGACACATATCCAGAGGTGCTTAGATTGACGGAGAGGTTCTCGCTCTCCGTGGCTTTTGGAACAAGGGTAATACGTGCGAGACCGGGAAGTTTTACCTTCTCTCCACGGGACCAGGCCTGCAACGTGGAGACTGCACGGGCATCGCCCAAGAGTGAGTATATACTCATGAGCTCAGTAGCAGACTCTTGCGCCATCTGCTGACCCCGCAGCGGTGAGTCGGTACACGCTTCTAAACAGCGAGTCAACGTCATCTCGGCTGCCTCTATTTTCCGCATGGCGAAGTACACCCTGCCCAGACTTCCCATCATCCTTACCCAATCTTCGTTTCCGGGACGCCTAGTCGCCTCCACTCTGCCCACGAGATCTTCTAAGTAGTTGGACGCCTTGACATACTCCCCGGCGGCGGTGAGAGCCAAAGCTAGATCGTACTTCGCCTTTACCGCGGTTTCGTGATCGGATCCGAGAGTTCTCTCGAGTCCAGGGAGTGCTCGATGATACAGTGTTAATGCTTCTTCTGCCCTACCCTGTTGCGCCATTATCTTCCCAAGGGAATAAAATGCCGCATATTTCTCAGCACAATCGCGATCGTCCTGGTCTTGAAAGGCCTCCAAGGTTTCCTCCAACGTAGTCGCAGCCTTGTCCAGCCTGCCGAGATGGACTAGTATGTCACCGAGTTCGACAGCCGTCCTGAGTGTCGAACGATGCCATAGTCCATGCGTCGTCTTATGGGCCGTGTAGACAGCGCTGATCTCCGCTTCAGCGCGGATGTAATCCCCTTTGTCACGATGCAGAAACGCCAGACGCTCCCGTATCTTTAAACTTCTGTCGTCCTGCGGTCCCACTGAATCGCAATATTCTTTCAGCGCGTCGTCGTATGCCTCGATCGCGTCGTTCAGACGACCTTGTTCCTGGTGTATCTTTGCCTGTTGGCCTAAATTCTTCGCCTTTTCTGAAGGCTCCCTGCGAGGCTGTGGCGAACCCTCTCCCTTCCTTCTCAGAAGCTTGCGGACAGACTGCATGGTCAACCTCTTCTGGTATGAGTATCGATGATGGTAGGCTCGTTGCGGCGTTCGTCGTATTGTCTGGCGCAATCGGTTGTGGGGGAGAGCTTATCGTGGACCTGTATCAGTGTTGTTTAGTTGGGTTCGTCCTGGGCGGGGCTCAAAACTTTACCATGCTGATCTCTTGGTTGTAGGCAGAGGTAAGGGCACAAGGCTGTCGGACACGGCGCAGGCGGTGGGCTAATGTGATGTACATGCATGCATGTCCATGGATGTCTGCTGAGCCGAACAAATCATTCGCTGCCTCACAGACAAAGAGTTTACTCACGCCTCATTATGTTCAATCTGCCTCGTATCATATGCAGCGCAAATAGCTGAGGAGGAGGCTTTGGCTACGCTAAGACACCCAACCAAACTCAATAAGAACCCCATCGTTTGCCAGACTTTCGTGGCATCTCCTAGAAACGACATATCATATGCTATCAGGTAGCGAAGAGGTGTTTTAATACCAAAATCAAGAAAGGGTGGCACTTTGAAGTTGAAAAGATGGCAGGATACGCAAGGCTAGCGTGTCTGATGGGTGCACATCCTGAGGTAGCCATATTTCGGCGGTTCGGTGCATTGAATGCCCAAAATCTGCTATACCTTCAAGCGGAGCTGATGGGACTGGAATCGGAATTACGTCGCGTGGAGAAGGAAGATCTCGAATCAGGCGATGTAGATAGGTCAGTCTTTGGAAGAGATTGGCAGACCTTGTCTGAGTCCATCCAAACACCAGGATACGGCCGCCAATGGAGCTTATTCCTGGCAATTAGGAAAAAGCTTGATGAGTACAG
>Ga0210040_10003434_pt1 | contig 21393 bp, 21 predicted proteins | sample CryGeyCG12114_NA_FD_185462 | JGI IMG/M metagenome (GOLD analysis project Ga0210040, IMG submission 185462) | Groundwater microbial communities from aquifer - Crystal Geyser CG19_WC_8/21/14_NA (SPAdes) (version 2) | ecosystem: Environmental > Aquatic > Deep subsurface > Groundwater | place: USA...
TTCCCCGCGCCCGGGCTTCCACCCAAACAGCTTCATGCGATCTCTCCCAAATTAGCCCAAGGCTATGCGATCGAGCGCACCGCCGCTTCGCTCTTCCGTTCCAGCATCAGCGAACTCACCGCCCACACCAAAGCGTCGGCGCGATCGGGCGAACGGCCCGGTCCCGCATAGCCGCCGCCCGCGACCAGCCCGCACAGCTCGTCCTCCAGTTCCTCGAACACGCCCGCGTGCTTCACCCGCCCTCGTTGATAGAGCAGCGACACCGGCTCGGCGCGCGCCGCCTTGCCGCGGCTGGCATGCACCAGCCCGACCGGCAGGCCGGCGTCGGCCGCCAGCAGCACGCTGCTCACCATGGTGCCGCGCTGGTTCGCTTCCGCCACCACCCGGTCGGCACCGTGCCGCGCCGCGCACGCCGCCACCGCCCGCGCCCATGCCTCGGGCGAGGTCGCCGTCACGCTCGCATCCTCGATCACGTAAGCCACATCGTCGCGCCCACGCGCCACCGCAACGATGCCGCAGGCGTCGCCGCCGCCCTCTCCCCTGGCGCCGCTCAGCGTTCCCGCCGGCGGATCGACGCCCACCACCACCCGCACCAGCTCCGGCAGTGCCGCCGTCCGGCACTTCTCGATCAGCGCGAGCGACCATAGCGCGCCCTGCACCTCCTCGATCAGCTCGCCGTCCAGCTCCTGCCGCCCCAGCCGCGTTCCCTCATACGCCGCCTTCATCATCTCCACGAAGGCATCAGGCAGGTGGACGTTGTCGTCGGTCCGTCCGCGCGTCTCCACCAGCCCCTTCATCGCCGCCACCTGCCGCATCAGCGGTGTCGGCCGCGGCGTGGTGGTCACCAGCGTGCGCGGCCGTTCCCCCAGCCTCAGCCCCATCATCAGGTTGTTCCAGGTCGCGGCCCGACGCCATTTGCCCAATTCGTCGCACCAGGCGATGTGGTGCTGCGGCCCGCGCAGGCTCTCGGGCGTCTCCGCCGAATAGACGAATGCCTTCGCGCCCGACGCGAACACCAGTTCGCCGGTGGTCGGCCGCCAGCACAGCCGCTCGCCGACATGCGCCACCGCCAGCAACCCGCTTTCCCCTTCCACCATCACCCGCCTCGCGTCGTGCGCGGTGGCGCCAACCAGCGCGATGCGTGCGGTCGGCTGCTCGCGCGCCACCTGGCTGACCCATTCCGCCCCGGCCCGCGTCTTGCCGAAACCGCGGCCGGCACGGATCATCCACACCCGCCAGTCGCCCGGCGGGGGCCGCTGCCCCTCATGCGCCCACAAGGGCCACCAATTGTTGAGCTCGCGCCGGATGCGCGGCGGCAGCCGGCGCAGCGCGATCCTCAGCTCCGGCTCGGGCAGCGCCGCCATGCCTGCCGCCATGGTCGCGATCCAGCCACGGCCGGGCAGCTCCTTCCGCACCCCGCTCAAGCGATCAGCGCCAGCCGCTTGGCCAGCCCTTTCAGCTTGCTGACCAGCGCATCCTCGATCTCGCGTTCGGTGGCGCGCTTGGTGGGCGGCCCGCCGTTAGACCGGCTCGGCCGCTGGACGGCGGCGCGATGCTGCAACAGCCGCATCGCCAGAACCGGGTCGAACCCCGGCCCCATTCCGCTGCCCGTTCCGCCGTCGCTCGCCGCGTCCACGGTGCCGAGCGCCCGTGCGAGCAATTCGGTCTCGATCCGCTCGTAACCGCTCTGGATCGCCTCGGCGACCTGCTCGGCGAACAACTGGTCGCGGGCCTTTAACAATCTCAGCCCCCCGCCCGACATGCCGACCACACGAAGCGCGTGATTGATGTTGCAGGTGCGTGCCAGTTCGGTGAGGAACCGCTGGCGGCGCGGCTGCGTCCACCGTGGACAGCGGCGCACCGGTTTGCCCGTCACCGGGGTGATCCTGTCTCCGTTCACTTCCTCCCCGTTCCCCTGCCGTTCAACGTCTTGCGCGTTCCCGTCCGTCTCCATCGCCTGCCCCCCGGCCCACGCGAAAAGGGCCGCGCAAGTCCGAAGCCCCCGCTTCGGCCTGCCCGGCCCGACTCGCTATTTTTCAGCGTTCCCGTTATGTACCGAAACAGCGTCGCGCTGTCAAGCTCAATGTACCTATCTGGTTAGCCCGCCTGCCGTGGTGATCGGATCGGATCCGAAACGCCGCCACGCACGTTCTGGATGGGTGGAAAGAACCGCCTGATGCCGCATGCCAGCAACATCGTCGTCTGCGACGGCCCCGACAGCCCGCACGCCTTCGACATCGTGCCCATCCAGCCGCGCAACGGCTCGCTCGACGCCGTCTGCCCGGTGTGCCGCGGCCACGGCCAATGGAACACGGAAATCGACCTGGTCAGTTTTCGTTGCAAACGCGCGATCTGCTCGCGCTGCTTGGGCGCCGGCTGGGTGGAAACCGGCAACGATCCGGTCGAGCTCCCCGACATCGAAATGACGGCGGAAGGCTATCCGCATTGGGTGATCCGCCAGGTGCCGGGCGAGGACATGGCCGAGCAGGAGCGCAGCGACGTGCCTCTGCTCCCGCCGGGGACTTAGCGGCTCGACCGGCGGTCGTTCACAGGTGCGACGTCACCGCTCCCAGCGAGCCCGACAACAGATCGTGCACCGTTGACGCGGCATAGCCTGCCGCCGCCAGCGCGACTGCCACGATCAACGCGTACTGGAGCAAGGACCCCAGATGCCGGTTGCGTTCGGCACGCTGAGCCGCCGTCATCGTCGGTGCCGCGCGCTGCGGATCCGCGCGCCGCTCCGGCCGTGCGCCATCGGCCGACGAAGGCCGGCTAAGTTCGCCAAGCAGTGCCTCGATGTCGATCTTGTCCTGCGTGCGCACCCCGAACTGGTTGCCGTTGGTCCACACCGCGCGACCGATGATCACCTGCCGCCCGCGCCGGATATCGATATAGGTGCCGGTTTCCATGGGGACGTCGCTGCGTACCAGCATGCCGCGTGACGAGACGTTCAGGATAACGGCGTCGACCCATTTCGGCCCCGCGTTCAGGCGTGCCGGGACCACAACCTTCCGCCTCGCCTCACGCGCCTTCATCGTGGTCCGTTACCTCCCGGAACGGGAGCAGCCCCGCCTGATCCTGCTATGGCTCGCCTTGGTAAAGAACTGCTCAATCCTGCCGCGCAATGGCCTTTTGGGTCAACGCAGCTTGCCGTCGCCATGAGCCTGGGTCGGTGCTAAGGTCGCGCGGCAACCAAGGAGAATCCGCAACGTGGACGTGGTGAAGCTCCAAGTGGGCGAGTGTGCTCCTCGCGACAGCGATTGTGCAACCATCGAGACACGGGATGATCTGTTCTACCTGACAGCGTCTGCACTGGTCAGTTGCGGCGATGTTGAATCGGCCGAGTCCGTGTCGTTGGTCGGGGGGGATCCGTACCACAGCTATGACGAAGCCGAAGCGGCAGCGCTTGCGTGGGCTGCCAGCCATGGTGTGCAGCGACTCTATGTGGCGCTTTCCGCCTGAACCACGGCGGAGGCTCGGCAGTTGATACCGGGAGCTCGACGCGCCCGTGCCTAATCAACGCCCCCGCAGCAACGCACCCAGTCGCCGCAGCATTCCGGTGACACCGCCATCACCTTGAGTTTCGTTCTCGGGCCGGGGAATGGGTTGAGGTGCCGCGCCTTGCCGTGCACGTCCCGAAGTCCCGGCGCCACGTTGCCCGACGTCGGAAAGTCTGGATTTTGCGGGGGAAGGGTGTTGCGGGACGGAGTCCGCGCCGGCGACCGGCGGTTCATAGGGTACGCGCGACAGGTTGATCATCAACCCGGCGACGTCGCTGCCCAGCGTATGGTGATTGTTGGCGTCGAAAGTATCACGCAGGACCCGCCCGACGGGATAAACCCGCAGGTCCTGCATCAGCTTCAGCTGTTCTTCCCGCGCAACTTCCTCTTCCATCGCCGCACCTGTTCACGTTCGAGGGTCAACGCCCGGTGGGGGCGAGGGGTTCACCTCCATCAAGAAATTTGATCGGAAATCGAACCGCTTGCCGCCTGTACGGCGCTATCCGCCCGAGGAGCCCCCGAACAACTGCCGCGCTGTTTCTGCGAGAACGCCGCCGGCCTGGCCGTCGCCCTTGATCGTCGCGCTCATGAACGCCTTGGCCTGGGCCAGGGTGACGTGCGGCGGCAGCGGTGCGACATCGGGATCGCACACCACGTCCAGCACCATCGGCCGATCGGCGCTCAACGCCTCGCGCCACGCCTCCGCGAGCGCCTCGGGATGCTCGATGCGGCGTCCTTTCAAGCCGATCATCTCGGCGAACTGAGCGTAAGGAACATCGGGCAGGCTCTGGGTGGTGTCGAAGCGCGGGTTGCCTTCCATCACGCGCTGCTCCCAGGTCACCTCATTGAGATCACGGTTGTTGAACACGCACACCACCAGCCGCGGGTCCGCCCAACGCTGCCAGTACTTCGCGACGGTGATCAGCTCGGCCATATTGTTCATCTGCATCGCGCCATCGCCCACCAACGCGACGACCGGCCTGTCGGGGTGCGCGAACTTGGCCCCGATCGCGTAGGGCACGGCCGCGCCCATTGAGGCAAGGCCGCCCGACAGGCTGCATCGCTGCCCGGCACGGACCTTGAAATCGCGCGCATACCAGTTGGCGCAGGAGCCTGAGTCCGACGTGACGATCGCGTCATCCGGCAGGAGGGGCGACATCTCCCACACGATCCGCTGCGGGTTGATCGGCTTGGCGGCGGCCATGGCGCGACCTTCCAGCGTCTTCCACCATTCCGCGACACCGTCCTCGATACCCTGCCGCCATGCGCGTTCACGTTTATGGTCAAGCAAAGGCAGCAATGCCTGCAGCGTCTCACTGGCGCCACCGTGCAGGTTCACTTCGGTCGGGTAGCGCAGGCCCAGCATTGCCGGGTCAATGTCGATCTGCACCGCGCGCGCCTGCCCATCCTTCGGCAGGAACTCGGCCCAGGGAAAGCCGGTGCCGATCATCAGCAGCGTGTCGCACCCTGTCATCATGTCCGACGACGGCTTGGTGCCGAGCAGGCCAATGGCGCCGGTGACGAAAGGCAGGTCGTCGGGTAGCACGTCCTTGCCGAGCAGCGCCTTGGCGACGCCGGCGCCAAGCCGGTTCGCGACCTCCACGACATCGCCCGCCGCGTCGCGCGCGCCCGCGCCGATCAGGATCGCGACCTTTTCACCGGCATTGAGCACGTCGGCCGCGCGTTGCAGGTCTGCGCTCTCCGGCACCGTGCGCGGGCGGGCATAACCGGTGCCCGATCGGGTAAAGCCATGCGCCACCTTTGGCGCCTCCCAGGCCTCGTCCTGAACGTCCTTGGGCAACACGATCGCAGTGACGGCGTTGCGCCCCATCGCGATCCTGAGCGCCCGATCCGTTACATGGCGCACCGCCGGCGGCACGGCCGCTTCCTGCACGTATTCGCAAACATCGGCCAGGATGCGGTCGAGGTTGAGTTCCTGCTGATAGCTGGCGCCGCGGATGGTCGCCTCGGCCTGGCCGGCGATGGCGAACACCGGCACGTGATCCAGCTTGGCATCGTAGAGGCCCGTGATCAGGTGCGTCGCGCCCGGTCCGCCCGTCGACAGGCAGACGCCGACCTCGCCGCTGAATTTCGCCTCCGCGGTGGCCATGAACGCGGCCATTTCTTCATGGCGGACCTGGATGAACTCGATGCCCTCGCCTTGCCGTTCGGCACGTTGCAGGGCGCCAAGCACGCCATTGATGCCGTCGCCCGGATAGCCGTAGATGCGCTTCACGCCCCACGCCTTGAGCCGCTCCACAAAGAAGTCTGCCGCCAATTTGGCCATGGGTCGTGCCTCCGCGCCCGGGATGATGATTCCCAACGCGCGGGCGGCCCGGCGGTGCCCCTTCTTATTGGGCCTGCCGCGCCGCTTCCTCTTTGACGGCCGCCCACGACGCGACTTCCCCGTCAAAGCGCTGCTCGACGCGCAGGTCACTGACAGCGCCCGTGCTCAGGTCCACGTCGATGCTGCCCGCCCATTCGCAGGTGGCATTGCCCGACAGGGTGACGCTGCCGGCTTCGTCGGCGCAGGCGGCCACCAGACCGCCCTTGTTGAGCACGGTCAGCGCTGCGCTCCACGGCGTTCTTCCCGTCAGGCACGCGGCATAGGCCGAGGCGGCCATGGCGCTGCCGCAGCTGTCGGTCAGCCCGACCCCGCGTTCAAAGGTGCGCACGAACAGCCGATCGGCGCCGCGCTGCTCGACGAAGCTGACATTGGCGCGATTGGGCAGCCAGGCGGGCGCCGCCTCGCACGCCTCGCCGATGGCGGTGAGTTCGTCCTCATCGACCCGATCGACGAAGCTCACCAGGTGGGGGTTGGGCATCGCGACCGCGGTAAACGGTCGCGTACTCGGTAGCCGGGTGATCGGTGCCTCGATCACCTGCTCGCCTTCTCCCTCCATCGGCCAGCGCCGCACCGCCAGTGAGGCCGGGCCGGCGCGCTCACGCACCGTATAGACGCCCGGCGCCAGATCGGGATCGCGGGACACCTCGGCCACGCTGGTCTTCAATCGCACCTTGGCCCGGTCGATCCCCAGCATCTCGAACCCCAGCCGCGCCACGCACCGCAGCCCATTGAGGCAAGTTTCGGCCTCCGTCCCGTCGCTGTTGAACATCCGCATGGTGAACGCCGCGCCATCTCCGTCGGCGTCAGCGTTGCCGAGCAGCAGCAGGCCATCGCCCCCCACCGGCCCTTGGCGATCGGCCAGCGCCCGCGCCACCAATGCCCAGGCGTCGTCGTCGAGCGTCACCGACCGGGCATCAATCATCGGGAAATCGTTTCCCGACCCATGACAATGTATCACCTGAAAGCGCATTGGCACCCCACAACTCCGGATCGCGACCCACCAGGCTCAGCATCTCGGCGATCACGGCAGCTGGTAATGATCCGCAAGCCGGTCAAGCGCCAGTGTCAGCACAACCCGCCCTGCGCGCGTCGGCCAACCCAGCCCCTTTTCCGCCTGCGGCAGGCCCTCGCCCGCACAGATGACGCGCCACAGGATGTCGGACAGTCCCGACCCGACGGCGAGCACCGCAGCATCGAAGCGCCGCTTGGCGTCGACCTGGGCGAGGGTGGGGTCGAGCCGCTCGCCACCGCCGTCCACCCGGTCCGACGACCAGCGCACCGTCACCTGCGGCGCGATCGCCGCCCGCTCATAGTCGCCGCGCAACCGCTCGCCTGCTTCTACCTGGCGGGCGCTCACCAGCCCGCGCGCGCTTAGCCAGCCGAGCGGCGACTCCGCCACGTTGACCACCGCGCTGCGCCGCCGCTTGTACGGCTCGGCCAGTGCCGGCCCGTGTTCATCGATCTCCCGTTCCACCAGCTCACGCATCCGCTCTGTCCTCCACCGTGCGAATCGCGCTTGCCACATCGTCACCGTTGTAGGACAGACCACCAACCTTTCTGGTACAGGAAGCAGTCGTGATCACCGCCATTCGCGAGGTGCGTCTTGCAAAGGGGCTGACGCTGGAAGAGGTGGCGGCTCGCTGCGTGCCGGCAACAACCGCGCAGACGATTGGCCGTTTGGAAATGGGCACGCGCACCGTGTCGGTCGGATGGCTCAACCGCATCGCGGCCGCGCTCGATGTCGCGGCGGCAGACCTGGTCAAGCTCCCCGATCGCGCCGACCTGCCGGTGTCGGCGGTGCTCGACGGCAACGGCGCCCGCGCGCCGCGTCGTTCTACCAGCATCGCGCCTCCCGCTCCTGCTCCCGGCTCGATTGCAGTGATGGTCGCGGCGGGCGTCGGTGACTATCGCGCAGGAGACGAATTGTGGTGCGACACGCTGCACGCCGATGCGTTCCAGCGCGCCATGAACCGCGATGTGCTGGTGCCTCGTCCCGGTGGCCGGTTCCTGTTCGGGCGCCTGATCGGCCGTGATGGCGGCAAGCTTCACCTTCTGCCGCTGGGACCCGGCAGCCGGCAACAGGTCGTCACCGACCCGCCGTGGATCGCGCAGGTCGCACGGCTGGTACGCTGCATTTAGGCCCGGGCAAGAAGGTTTGGCTGACGAGTTCACCCGGCCGAGCTGATCGGTGTCAACGAGCCGCTAGCGGCGCGTTCCCTGTTGAATGACAACATCGCATGCAAGACGAACCGAGACTTCCGTAAACAAGGCAAGTGCCTGGCGACCATCTGCTAACGACGCAATTGCCGCATCAGCGGCATGCAGCGACTTCGTTGCGCGGCGCCAGTCTTCCAGGTGCTTGGTCCCGACGATTGATGGTGCGGATTTGAGGTGAAGCGCTGAGGCTGTTCGGTCCAGGTTTTGCAGATGAACTCGTAGGGGGTGAGGCCACGTAGCGTCTTCAGCCGGCGGGGCGAAGTTGCAGGCCGTCATGAAGTCGGCAAGGTGCGTCCGTAGCTGGTCGTGGCTGTCGTAGTGGAAGCGCTTGACCGTCGCTTTCTTGATAGTGCGGTTCATCCGCTCGGCCTGGTCGTTGGCCAGGGATGGTTCGGCCCCTCGACTACGCTCGGGAGAGCCTTGGTAAGCCGGTGCTCGATGGCGTTTGCCTCGCAGATCTTGTCGAAGCGAATCTGGCGGGACCAAGCGGCGCTGCGGTTGCGGGGCTGCTCCGCGAACTGGATGCCTCCCTTCGGATTTGATCCCCCGGATCAATCCGTCGCGGTCGGTGTCGGTCAGGATCGTGTGGATGCGGTAGGGCACGGCTTTCAGCAGGCGTTCGAGGAACTCCCACGCCGTTCGCCTGTCAGCCTTGTCGACCAACTGCGTGACCGCGAACTTGCTGGTGCAGTCGATGGCACGAACAGGTAGAGCTTGCCTTCGGCGGTCTGCACCTCAGCGATGCCCATGTGGAAGAAGCCGATTGGATGGTGCTTGAACCGCTGACGCTTCGGCGTGTCGCCTTCGATGTCCGGCAGGCGGGAGATGCCGTGCCGCTGGAAGCAACGATGCAGCGCCGACCGGGTCAGATGCGGATCGACGGCTGCAGGGCATAGAGGGGTGATCGCATGCCATCGCCCGTCGAGCGGCAGCAACGTGTGGCGCCCGAACGCTACAGCCATACCCTCCTCGGCCGCGGTCAGTCTCGTGGAGTGAGGGGCCTTCGGCCCGGTCTTCAGATCATCGACGGTCGACCGCCGGCGCCACGTCGCCGCCGTCTTGGGAGCGATCCCCAGTTCCCGGCTGAGTGTCGCGAGCGAAGCTTGCGATCGCTGTATTGCTGCTCGGACGGCCTGCGTGGTCGTGGCGAGCGATCACATGCGATCACTCATGACAAACCTGTCCCACACGGCTTCCTTCCATTCCAACGAAAGGATCGCGCCATCAAACCGTGGGATCAAACAGCTAGCACCGATGGCGCGCCTCGGTCGGCGGCCGAATATGCCCGCATGGCACCGGCGGCCGAGGCCGCAATCGACGCTGCTCTGCGCGCGCCGCAAACGGGTGCCGCGCATCGATCGGCGAGCTAAAACAGAAAGGCTGAGGGGGCTGTTCATATATGCAGACGAACTTTATAGCTGCATCACCCTGCACTGCCGGCGACAAGCCGGATCGGTAACGGCGACGAACCTGCCCCCGAGGCATGACATCGAAAAGGAGAGCAGCATGACGCGTCGGACCCGGTTTGCCCCCCTGCTCGCCTTGCTGCCCACCCCGGTACTCGCCGTCGCCTTGCCGCTCGCCGCCCAAGCGCAGACCAACGTGCCGGGCGACCCCCACGCCGGCGATCCGGTCGGCATTGTCGCCGATCCCTGTCCGCAGCACGCACCGCCCAGTGACGGCCAGGGCTGGCAGATGTGGAACCTCCACATGCTGACCCGCGATTTCGGCCAGCTGTGCCGTTACGCGAGGGAGAACCGCGCGCTGCTGGCCAGCCGCAAGCCCGTGGGCGTCGTCTTCATGGGCGATTCGATCACGGACAACTGGATGAACCTCGCGTCCGGCTTCTGGACGGAGGGCCGCGTCGATCGCGGGATCAGCGGCCAGACCACACCGCAGATGCTGGTCCGCTTTCGCCAGGACGTGCTCGAACTGCACCCCCAGGCGGTGCACATCATGGCCGGCACCAACGACATCGCCGGCAACACCGGCGCGGCGATGATGGAAACGGTGGAGGGAAACATCGAAACCATGGCGGAACTCGCTCACGCCCATGGCATCAAGGTGATCCTCGCCTCCATACCGCCGGCCGCCGCTTTTCCCTGGAGCCCGGGCAAGCAGCCGAGCCCGCAGATCCGCGCGCTGAACGACTGGCTCAGCGGCTACGCCAAGGCGCACGGCTATACCTATGTGAACTATTACCCCGCGCTGGCGACGCCCGATGGCGCGATGAAGCCCGGCTATTCAAGCGATGGCGTTCACCCGACGGCGCAAGGCTACGCGGTGATGGCGCCGCTCGCCAAGGCGGCGATCGCCCGGACGCTGGGCAAGTGAACGGCCCCTCCCGCCGCTCGGTGCTGGCCGGCATGGCGGCGGCGCCGTTCGCCCGCGCCGCGCTGGGGCAGAGCGCGATGGGGCTCGCCACCGGGCCGGTGCAGCCGAGCTGGCCGTCGCTGGTCTCGAACTACCGCTACCCCGACTGGTTTCGCGACGCCAAACTCGGCCTGTGGGCGCATTGGGGGCCGCAGTCGGTGCCCGAGCAGGGCGACTGGTACGGCCGCTTCATGTACATGCAGGGCCACCCGATGTACGAACATCACCTCAAGACCTACGGTCATCCGTCGGTGAAGGGGATGAAGGATATCCCGCACCTTTGGACCGCCGACCGGTGGGATCCCGAGGCGCTGATCGCCCGCTACAAGAAGGTCGGCGCGCGCTATTTCATGGCGCTCGCCTGCCACCACGACAATCTCGACTGCTACGACAGCACATACCATTCGTGGAACAGCTTGCGCGTCGGTCCCAAGAGCGACGTGATCGGCACCTGGGAAAAGGCGACACGCGCGGCGGGGCTGAAGTTCGGCGTGTCGAACCATGCCTCGCATAGCTGGCACTGGTATCAGCCCGCTTATGGCTACGATCCGGTCGGGCCGATGAAGGGCGTGCGCTACGACGCCTTTCGCCTGACGGAGGCGGATGGCGCCGGCACCTGGTGGGAGGGGCTAGACCCGCGCGACCTCTATACGGGCCGCCATGCGGTGATGCCCGACGGCATCGACAGCATCGAGGCCATGAACAAGTGGCACGACAGCCACGACGGCGACTGGATTGCCGGTGAGGCCGGGCCGCAGAACGATCCGCGCTACGCCACGCAATGGCTGCTCCGCCAGACCGACCTCGTCGCCAAGTACAAGCCCGATCTCGTTTATTTCGACGACTATGGCCTGCCCTTCGGCCCGGTCGGACTGGAAGCGGCGGCGGACTATTATAACCGTTCGATCCAGTGGCACGGCAAGATCGACGTCGCGCTGTTCGCCAAGCAGTTGCAGCCGAACCAGCGCTTTGGCGTGGTGCAGGATGTGGAGCGCGGCTTCACTGATCACCTGTGGGACGAGCCGTGGCAGACCGATACCTGCATCGGCGACTGGTTCTACAACGTCGCGCGGCTCCGCGACAAAAGCTACAAGACCGCCGAACAGGTCATCCAGCGGCTCGCCGACGTGGTGTCCAAGAACGGCAACCTGCTGCTCTCCATCCCGCAGCCCGGCGACGGCTCGATCGATACCGAGGAGGAGCGGATCCTCGACGGCATGGCCGCCTGGACCGCGGTGAACGGCGAGGCGATCTTCGGCTCACGGCCGTGGCGCCGCTTTGGCGAGGGGCCGACGGTGCTGAAGGCGGGCATGCAGAACGAAGGTGATGGCATCCCGTTCACGCCGCAGGACGTGCGCTTCACCACCAACGGCGGCGCGCTCTACCTGCTGTTTCTCGGCTGGCCGAGCGGTACCGCCACCGTGACCTCGCTGGCGCGCGGACGCTGGCAGGGCGCGGTCGAGCGGGCGACGCTGCTCGGCCGCGGGCCGGTGCGCCACCGCCAGGACGCGGCCGGCCTCCACCTCGATCTGCCGCGCAAGCCCGATGGCGGCTTCGTACCGGTGGTCCGCCTCGACGGGCGCGGATTGGCATGACGCGCGCCCGTTCCACCACGGTGCCGGTGGCGCTGGTCGTCGCCCTGTTCTTCTTATGGGGTGTCGCAAACAACCTCAACGACGTGCTGATCGCGCATTTCAAGACGCTGTTCACGCTCGGCGACTTCGGGGCGGGGCTGGTTCAGTCGGCCTTTTATCTCGGCTATTTCTGCCTTGCGATCCCCGCGGCGCTGTTCATGCGCGCGTTCGGCTATCGCGCCGCGGTGTTGACCGGGCTGGTGCTGTACGGGATCGGCGCGCTGTTGTTCTGGCCGGCGGCGAGCGCGGAAAGCTACCCTGCCTTTCTTGCGGCGCTGTTCGTGATCGCCAGCGGCCTGGGCTTCCTGGAAACCTCCGCCAATCCCCTGATCGCGCGGCTCGGCAGCGCGGACACCGCCGCGCGGCGCCTGAATCTGGCGCAGGCGTTCAACCCGCTGGGCTCGATCACCGGGGTGCTGATCGGCCGCAGTTTCATCCTGTCGGAGACGGGCACGGGCAGCGCCACGGCGGTGCAGGGACCGTATCTCGTGATCGGCCTTGGCGTGCTGGCCTGGGCGCTGCTGATCCGGGTGACGCCGTTCCCGGCCGTCGCTACCGATCATGAAGTGGAGGAAGGCGTCGGCGCCGCCGGGGACTTCGCCGCGCTGCTGCGAAACGGCCGGTTCATGCTCGGGGTGGTGGCGCAGTTCTTTTACGTCGGCGCGCAGGTCGGCATCTGGAGCTTCCTGATCCGCTATGCGCAAGTTGCGGTGCCGGGCATGCCCGCGACCACCGCCGCCGACTATCTCACCGCGTCGCTGGTGATATTCATGGTCGGCCGCTTCGCCGGAACCGCGCTGATGGGCCGCCTGACCCCGCTGCACCTGCTGGCCACGTTCGCGGCGGCCGGTGCGATCTGTTGCCTGCTCGCGGCGGTGGCGGGCGGCGAAGCGGGCATCATCTCGCTGGTGGTCAGCAGCTTCTTCATGTCGGTGATGTACCCAACCATTTTCGCCGAAGCGGTGGACGGCCTCGGCGCCCGCACCAAGGCGGGATCGGCGCTGCTGGTGATGGCGATTGTCGGGGGCGCGGTGTTCCCTGCGCTGATGGGGCTGGTGTCCGACGCGAGCGACTCGATCCTGCGCGCGATGGTGGTGCCGGCGGTTTGCTTCGGCGTGGTGATGCTGTTCGCGTTGCGCGCGCGGAGGCCCGCATGATCGACGCGCACGTTCACGTCTGGACGCCCGGTGCGCATGGCTGCATGTGGCCGACGAGCGACCTGCCGGCGCTCCACCGTTCGTTCGACCTCGACGACTTCCGCGCCGCTGGCACCGAGAGCGTCGCGCGAGTGATGCTGGTGCAAAGCCAGGAGGATGCCCGCGACACGGCGTGGCTGCTGGCGCTCGCGAAACGCGAGCCGCTGGTGGCAGGCGTGATCGGCTGGACCGATCTCGACGCGCCCGACGCGCCCGCCGCCATCGCCGAGCTTGCCGCCGCGCCCCGGCTGCGCGGACTGAGGCCGATGGTGCAGGACCGGGCGGCCGACTGGTACGATGACCCCCGGCTCGACGCGGCGCTGGCCGCGATGACGCGGGCCAAGCTGGTGCTCGATGCGCTGGTCCGGCCCCGCCACCTCGCCTCGCTCGCGCGGGCAGCGCGGCGTCATCCGGCGCTTTCCATCGTCGTCGACCACGCAGGCAAGCCGGATTTTGGCGACCTCGTCGGCTGGGACGAGGCGACCCGCGCCCTCGCCGATTGCCCCAATGTCGCGGTCAAGCTGTCGGGCCTGCTGACCGAGCTCGGCCCGGATCACGACCCCGCCCTGATCGACCGCGTCGTGGCGCTGCTCTGGGAGGCATTCGGCCCCACCCGACTGATCTGGGGCAGCGACTGGCCGGTGCTGACGCTGGCGGGGAGCTATGGCGGGTGGCTGGCGCGGGCGCGCGCACTGGTACCCGCCGCCGCCTACCCGGCGGTGTTCGGCGGCAATGCCGCCCGCATCTATGGAGTGACGCAATGATCGCCTTGCCCACCCTCGGCATGGGCTGCGCCGGGATCGGCAACCTTTACCGCGCTGTCACCGATGAGGTCGCGGACGAAACGGTGGCCGCGGCGCTCGCCGGCGGCATCGGCTATTTCGACGTGGCGCCGCATTATGGCTTCGGCCTCGCCGAAGCCCGCCTCGGCCGCGCGCTCGCCGCCCACGACCCGGCCGGGCGGGCGCTGGTGTCGACCAAGGTCGGACGCCTGCTCCAGCCGACGCACAGCGCCGCGGCGGAGCGCCACGGCTTCGTCGACGCGCCCGCGCTGGAGCCGGTGTTCGACTATTCGGCGGACGCCGTGCTGCGCAGCGTCGCGGGCAGCCGCGAACGCCTTCGCCGCGATCGCATCGACCTGCTCCTCGCCCACGACCTCGGCACGCTGACCCATGGCGACGAGGCCGCCCGTCACATGAAGGACTTCCTGTTCGGCGGTTTTGCGGCAATGAAGCGGCTGCGCGACGAGGGTACGGTGGGCGCGATCGGCGTCGGCGTGAACGAAATCGCGGTCTGCCACGAGTTGCTCGACCGGGTGGAACTGGACGTGATCCTGCTTGCCGGGCGCTACACCTTGCTGGAGCAGGACGACGCCCTCTCCTTTATCGAACGCTGCGCACGCGCGGGCACGCAACTGGTGATCGGCGGCCCCTACAACAGCGGCATCCTGGCCGAGGGCAGCCGTGCCTCCAGCCACTTCGACTACGCCCCGCCGCCCGCCGCCGTGGTCGCACGCGTCGCGGAGCTGGAGCGCGCCTGCGCTGCCTTCGACGTCCCCCTTGCCGCTGCCGCCCTGCAGTTCCCGCTGCGCCAGCCGCCGGTCGCCTGCGTGATCCCCGGCCTGGTCGGCCACGCGCAGGTCGAGGACACCTTGCGCTATGCCGCCCTTCCCATCCCCCAGGCACTGTGGACGGCGTGCCGTCCCGCCCCGCCGGCGTGCGGGCAAGCGGCATGAGCGCGATCCTGCTGCATCCCCAGGACAACATCCTGGTGGTCACCGCCCCGCTCGCCACCGGTGGCTTGGTGGTGATCGACGGCGAGCCGGTGGCGCTCGGCGCCGCGGTGCCGGTCGGCCACAAGATCGCCCGCCAGCCACTCGCCGTTGGCGACAAGGTGGTGAAATACGGCGCGCCGATCGGCTCCATGACGGCCCCGGCCGCGCGCGGCGACCACGTCCACCTCCACAACATGAAAAGCGACTATATCGCGAGCCACACGCGCGACACGCTTGAACGGAGCAATCACGCATGATCCCCGCCTGGATACGTTCGGATGGCCGCAAGGGCATTCGCAACGTCATCGCCGTCGCCTATCTGGTCGAATGCGCCCACCACGTGGCGCGGCGCATCGTCGACAAGATTGACGACGCCGACGTTCACCTGATCGGCTTTCCCGGCTGTTACCCCAACAGTTATGCCGACAAGGTGATGAAGGCGATCGCCACCCATCCCAATGTCGGCGGGCTGGTGATCGTCTCGCTGGGATGCGAAAGCTTCAACCGCGAGGCGCTGGCCGCAACCGTGGCGGCGAGCGGCAGGCCGGTGGAAACGCTGGTGATCCAGCAGGCGGGCGGCACCGCCGCGACCATCGCGGCGGGGCTGGAGGCGGTGGCGCGCGTCAAGGCGGCGGCCGATGCCGGGTCGCGCGGCACGATGGCAGTCAGCGAGCTGGTCGTCGGCACCATCTGCGGCGGCTCCGACGGTACCAGCGGCATCACCGCTAACCCGGCGGTCGGCCGCACCTTTGACCGGCTGGTCGCTGACGGCGCGACCTGCATCTTCGAGGAAACCGGCGAGCTGGTCGGGTGCGAGGGCGTCATGGCCGATCGCGCGATCACGCCCGAACTCGGCGCCGAACTGCGCGCCAGCGTCGAAAAGGCGGAGCGTTATTATACCGTGCTCGGGTTCGGCAGCTTCGCGCCCGGCAATGCCGAAGGCGGCCTGACCACACAGGAAGAGAAGTCGATGGGCGCCTATTCCAAATCGGGCAGCTCGCCGATCAGCGGCATCGTCAAGCCCGGCGACGTGCCCCCCTCACCGGGCCTCTACATGCTCGACGTGGTGCCTGACGGCGAGCCGCGCTTCGGCTTTCCCAACATCTCGGACAATGCCGAGATCGTCGAGCTGATCGCGTGCGGCGCGCACCTCACGCTGTTCACCACTGGCCGGGGTTCGGTGGTGGGATCGGCGATCTCGCCCGTGATCAAGATCTGCGCCAACCCGGAAACCGCCCGCCGCCTGGCGGGTGACATGGACGTTGACGCAGGGCGCGTGCTCGAAGGCAAGGCGACGCTGGAGCAAGTCGGCGAGGAGATCTACCGGCGGACGCTGGACGTGGCAGCGGGCACGCGCACCGTGTCGGAAGCGCTTGGCCACCGCGAGTTCATCCTCACCTACAAGAGCTTCGATCCGATGGGGCCGGCGTGCCAGCCGCGGAGGCAGGCGGCATGAGCGGGCGTCTCGACGGCAAGGTCGCGCTGGTCACCGCCGCCGGCCAGGGCATCGGCCGGGCCAGTGCCGAACTGTTCGCCGCCGAAGGCGCGCGGGTGATCGCCACCGACGTGAGCGCCGCCAAGCTCGACGGGCTCGCCTGCGAGACGCTGACGCTGGACGTGCGCGATGCGGCGGCGATCGCCGCGCTGCCGGCACGGATCGGGCCGGTCGACGTGCTGATGAACTGCGCCGGCTTCGTCCACCACGGCACCATCCTCGACTGCGACGAGGAGGCCTGGGCGTTCTCCACCGACCTAAACGTCACCTCCATGGTGCGCACCATCCGCGCCTTTCTGCCTGCCATGCTCCAGCGCGGCCGAGGGAGCATCGTCAACGTGTCGTCGATCGCCAGTTCGATCAAGGGCATCCCCAACCGCTTCGCCTATGGCGCGACCAAGGCGGCGGTGATCGGGCTCACCAAGTCAGTGGCGGCGGATTTCGTTGGCCGCGGCGTTCGCTGCAATGCGATCTGCCCGGGCACGGTCGACTCGCCGTCGCTGCAGCAGCGGCTGCACGACACCGGCGACTACGATCAGGCACGGCGCGAGTTCACCGCGCGCCAGCCGATGGGCCGGCTCGGCCGCCCGGAGGAGGTCGCTGCGCTGGCGCTGTACCTCGCCAGCGATGAATCCGCCTTCACGACCGGCCAGCCCCACATCGTCGATGGCGGCTGGATCAACTAGGGAGCCACCCATGAAACTCGTCCGTTACGGTGAGCCCGGCGAAGAGCGTCCCGGCCTCGTCGATGCGTCCGGCGTCATCCGCGACCTGTCGCGCGAGATCCCCGACGTGGTCGGTGCGACGCTCGCGCCCGACCTGCTGGCCGATCTTGCCGCGCTCGATCCGGAAGGGTTGCCACCCGTGCCGGGCAGCCCCCGGCTGGGGCCGTGCGTCGGCCAGGTCGGCAAGTTCCTGTGCATCGGGCTCAACTACTCCGACCACGCCGCGGAAACCGGCGCCACGGTGCCGCCCGAGCCGGTGCTGTTCACCAAGGCGACCAGCGCGATCATCGGCCCCAACGACACCGTCCACATTCCGCGCGGGTCGACCAAGACCGACTGGGAGGTGGAACTCGGCATCGTCATCGGCACCGCGGCCAAGTACGTCTCGGAGGAGGAAGCGTCCGCGCACATCGCCGGCTATTGCGTGATCAACGACATCTCCGAACGCGAATACCAGCTTGAACGGCACGGCACCTGGGACAAGGGCAAGGGCTGCGACACGTTTGGACCGATCGGCCCCTGGCTGGTCACGGCGGACGAGGTCGGCGACCCGACGCAGCTCGCCATGTGGCTGGAGGTCAACGGCCAGCGCTTTCAGGACGGAACCACCGCCACCATGGTCTACCGACCCGCCTTTCTGGTGAGCTACCTCAGCCAGTTCATGACCCTCCACCCCGGCGACGTGATCTCCACTGGCACGCCGCCGGGCGTCGGCATGGGCCAGAAGCCGCCGCTGTTCCTGAAGGCCGGCGACGTCATGCGGCTGGGCATCGAGAAGCTTGGGCAACAACGGCAGGAGGTGGTTGCCGATTGATGGCGGCCACCACGCGTCACGTCCTGCTGCTCGACCTCAAGGACGATCCCGAGCTGATCGCCGCCTATGAGCGATGGCATGCGCCAGGGGCGGTGCCGGCGGCCGTGGTGAGGAGCATCCGCGCGGCCGGCATCGCCGAGATGACGATCCACCGGGCCGGCAATCGGCTGGTGATGATCATGGAAACGCTGCCCGGCTTCGACGCGGCGGCCAAGGCGGCCAGCGATGCCGCCGATCCGGACGTACAGGCGTGGGAACGGCTGATGGACGGGTTCCAGCAGCCGCTGCCGACCGCCGACGGCGGCAAGTGGACGCCTGCGTCGCGGATCTTCACGCTAACCGAGCAGCCCTGACCTTCCCCAGCGGGTTCGGCACGCCGCACCCCAAAAAGACCGCCGGAACGTCCGAGTCTGGACTTGGACGTTCCGGCGAGTGGGGGGGCGAGGTCGAGGCGGCCTGCGTCACGCGGGCCGCTCCGGATCAGTTGCGAACGCGGAACGTCAGGCCGAAGCGGCGATCGTTGAGCTCGTAGTTACGAGGATATTGCGGAAGATACTGGTAGGTATCGTACCGCTCCTTGAGCAGGTTGGTCGCATCGATGCTCATCGATACCTTTGGCGTGCAGTTGTACGAGATCGAGGCGTCGAGCTGCCCATACGGCCGGACGTAGATGGGCACGTTCCCCGTACCGTTGCCCTGCAACGTCTGAAGATACTCACTCCGCCAGTTGTACGCCGCACGGGCGCTGAGCCCATACTTTTCGTACAGCCCGACGATGTTGTAGCTCCACTTCGACAGTCCCTGGAGCTGCGTCGGCACCGGCTGCCCGTTGGCCAGCGTGCCCGTGTCACCTGGGGCATTGCTGTCGACATAGGTTAGGTTCGCCTGCACGCCGAAGCCCGAAAGCGGCCCCGGCAGGAAGTCGAAGAAGGTATTGCCGCCCACTTCGAAGCCCTTCACCGTGCCCTCGTTCACGTTGACTGGTGCCGAGTACTGGAAGGTCCGCGTCCCCGCCGGTGTTGCATAATCCTGGCTGAACACGCGTGTTGACGTAAAATTATGGAGCTTCTTGTAGAACAAGGTGCCGTAGAAGAAAGTGGTGCGGCCCGCGTTCCATTCCAGCGCGGCGTCGGCCTGGTCGACCGTCAACGGCTTTAGCAGCGGATTGCCGCCCGAGCCGCTCGGCGAGTTGGTGTCGACGAACGGACCTGGCACCGTCGCGGCGGGATTTTCAGGAGTTGGCCTCGGAATCTGGCTGGAGTTGTAGTTAATCGAAAGCTGCTGGATTGCCCGCAGTTCATAGAAGCTTGGCCGTGACAGGCCCTGCGACGCGCCCAGCCGCAATTGCAGCCTGTTGGTGAGATGCCCGCGCAGGTTCAACGCCGGCAAAATGTTGGTATACTCCTGGCTGCCCGAGAACGGCTGGTCGATGGTTACCGCCAGTGCCGTCGGGCTGAGGTCCGGCCGATAGGTGAGTCGGGTCGAGCCGGTCGCGTCGTTGGTCGTCTTGACCACCCGCACGGAGATGTTGCCGTCGATCGGGATGCCCGCTTCGAAGCCGAAATAGGCGATCCCGTAACCGGAATAGGTCTTTTCGCTTTGCGTGTTCACGTCCTGGGGGCTGAACGTGATGAGCGGGCGGTTGCCGATTGTCTGAACGGCGGCGGCCGGATCGGCAAAGATCGACGTCGACGCGAACGGCACCGGGCCGACGATGCCCGCTCCCTCGCCGCCGAAGAACGTCGAGTAATACGGATTGGGAATGCCGAGCGACTCCGGGCTGGCGAGCGTCAGACCGGTGTTGGCTGCCGTCCAATTGTACGGCGTGCTGCGGTTGACAGATGAACGGTCGGTGTAGCGCAATCCGCCCTGAAGCGACTTCAGGAAGCCCTCATCGAAATGCCACTCGAGATCGAGCCTGGCGGCCTTCTGCTCGGCCACGCTGTCCGACAGGTGATCCTGGATGGACACGTAACGATAATTGGCCGGATCGTAGATCGAACCCCCGCTCACCCCGGTGAAGGGATCAGTGCCGAAGCCGAAGGCGATCTGCGGAAGCCCTCCGCCGGTCAGGTCGATGTAGTAGGACGCCCGGTCCTTCTGCGCGCCTGCGGTGAAGTCACGGTTCGACGTCGTCGCCTTCACATACTGCAAATCGAGATTGACGTTTAGATGATCGGTGGGCTTCCACTTGACGCCGCCCGCATAATCGGTGGTCACGCTCCTGGTGTAGGTCATCGAGGAGTTGTTGCCGATGTTGAGCTGAGTATCGACGTAGAGCGCCTGCCAGGGCTCATCATTGGGATCGGGAGTCGGAATCCCTGTATAGGAGGTGCGGAAGCCCGAGAAGCCACCACTCTGAAACACGCCATTGTCGTCGAACGAGAAGTTCCCGTTCGGCTGGAGATAATTCAGGTAATTGGTGTTGGTGCTACGCGTGACGAAGCTGGAATAGTTCGGCGTGGCGATGTCGTACTGCGACCGGAAATAGGTGCCGTAGAACTGCAGTCCGGACGTCGGTTCCCACTGCGCGGCACCATAGATGCCCTTGCGCTTGCGATTGCCCTCGGTGACCTGGATCCCGGCGCCGTCGGGCACGAACAAGTTGGTGTTCGCGTTGGTCGCGAGGTCTGCCGCCGAGGCGTTGGGGTAGACTTGTGCATAGGGAACGTTGACGTAAGGCTCGATCGTGATCTGGTCGCGGCGGAACGCGCTTTCATAGTATGACAGGTCGACGAGGATGCCGAAGTCGCCGATCCCGGTACCCGTCCACGTCTTGCTGACCAGCATCGAGCCGTTGAAGCGCGCGTCTTTCCGGAGATCGAGATAGTTGGCACCCATCGTGGCCGAAACCACAAGGCCCTTTTCATCGAACGGCATGCGCGTCCGCAAGTTGATGAGGCCGCCGATCCCGCCCTCGATCTCCTTGGCGGACGGATCCTTGTACACGTCGACACCGGCGAGGAGTTCGGAGGGCACGTCTTCGAAGCCGAGCGAGCGAGCGTCGCTGCCACCAAACACGTCGCGACCGTTGAGCTCGGTCTTGACCTGCGAAAGCCCGCGAATCGCGATTCCCGAGCCCTCGCCGTAGTTGCGTGTGATCTGCACGCCGGAGATACGCTGCAGCGCTTCGGCCACGTTCTTGTCGGGCAGCTTGCCGATGTCGGTAGCGGTGATCGAGTCCACGAACTGGTCGGCGTTGAACTTCAGCGCCTGCGCCGTGGCGACGCTCTGGCGCAGGCCGGTGACGACGATGTCGCCCGCGGTCGCTTCCGCGGCGGGTACGGCGGCGGTCTGGTTGTCCGCGCTGCGGGGAAC
>Ga0210040_10003435_pt1 | contig 21393 bp, 18 predicted proteins | sample CryGeyCG12114_NA_FD_185462 | JGI IMG/M metagenome (GOLD analysis project Ga0210040, IMG submission 185462) | Groundwater microbial communities from aquifer - Crystal Geyser CG19_WC_8/21/14_NA (SPAdes) (version 2) | ecosystem: Environmental > Aquatic > Deep subsurface > Groundwater | place: USA...
AACTCAGGTTTCAAACTGTGTGCGATTAGTCAAATGAGCCTAATGAGCCAATGGGTAAACAAACTGCTCACCGTCACTGTCACTATTGATTGAAAAAAGTGTTCCAATATTCTTGAATAACCCATGCCGGGTTAAAATATGAAATCTCATAATGAGAAATGACCATGGTTGGCTATTCATTAAATGAGTGGGAAACGGGTAGCATTTATTTATTCATTTCCACCCTAGCTACATAGTACGTGCTTATGAAAAGGAAGTAGCTCAGTTGCTGACATAGAAAGAGAGAGCATGATGATCCCAAATATTTTTCATTGTGGATTAAGTATGTGGCATGTGTGTGAATATTAATAATCCTAATAGGACAACTGGTGGTACCTGTCCAAAGTATTTATTCATACAAACATGTTGTGGACACAAAGGACAAAAGGAGCACTTTATCATCACTCGAGAATGACAAATGAAAAGCTACTTATAAGCTGGACATTGCAAACTCACTACTAACTGGATTTATTGAATTGAAAACCGTATTAACCTGATTACTACGGACTGGCTACGGACATGTTCAGTTCAGCATCTTATGTATGTTGCGCTTTACAAGAAGGAGTTTCCATTTTCACCACAGATAGTTAAATTTTTGGATTTATTTGCGAGAAAAATTAGTTTCATACACAATAATTAAAAATGAGTAAACATTTTTTACGAAATATTACGTCAACTAAACTGACTATCCAACTGTAGTACATGAAGGATGCAAATTAAAAAATATTTAGCCTTGTCCCTTTTTAATTCCATTAGATGATGAAAACTGGTGAAATCAAAACAACCAGTGTTTGATGGATGACAAATATTCATTTGGACACAATGGGTACAAAGGGCTCCCAAATCCTATTATTAAATAAGCCAGCTCCCTTTTGGCTGTGTTTAGTTTGCGATTATTATTATTATTATGACTACGTTGAGCATTTAAATGAATGAAATGTGACGACGGGAGGCATATTCTGTTGCATCAACTTACATACTATAGCTCAAGGTAACCAAACATGCATCACAATGTGTGGGCAAACTCACATAGACACTGGGTGATGAAATGTACACACACTGGGACACACCTCATTTTTCAGAGTTCAAGAAAGTAAACATAGATTTACGGGTTACAGGGACACGACATGAGTTTTCCCATAGCTCAGGGAGGTTTGTCAACGCAAAACTCTAAGCATTTGTATCTTTTAATTCCATCAAAGTGACTACAATGAGAATGCCAACTAATTAAAATATTAGTTGGAGCTTGTTGGACTCGTGTAAAGCTTGTTGACACAACATACTCTCTTTGTAAATGAATTCCTTTTAATCATGTACATGGAATTTAGTGGTGAAAATAAATAATTTAATAGCAACCAGAAAGATTGCGTAAACAGAGAGAAAAAACAAACAAATGACTATAGATGGTTAGTAAAGGAAATACTTAATGGGAAAATAAAGCAATTTAGTTTGGAACCACAAAGTGTGACTTTTCCAACACAAGTCTATAGAACAATAGAGTAATCAATTGAGAAAGTCAAAAAGACTCACTATTATAGATTAAATTACTATTCACAATTGAATCGTCTTTTGAGGTTTGGCAGAAAACAAATGACAAAGGAAATAGTACCAATGTGATGCTCTGCTTTCACCATTCTTAGCTTTCAAGTTTTTAGATGGATAAGAGTGTTGCCAAATTATCTCAAACTTGTTTCCAGGAAATGAGCAAATACTCATTTAAGGAAGGTAGTTGCAAAGCGTTTTTTGTAAAAAAAAAATTGAAGGCAAGTTGTACGGTTTGAAATCTTTGCATTGCTTTAGAGAATTGAAATGATGAATGATTTTGTGGTATGAATAAATTTAAGAAGGGAAAGTCAATTTCGTTTCTTTGGTCTGTTCCTTGAGCTTGCGTCACAGTGCGGCGGGTTGGATTTATATTGTGTTTGTGAAATGAGCAAGTAGACTAAAGCAATTCATGCAGAATCACTTTTGAATAGAATGAAAAAGACAAGGGGAACTACCCAGACTTGGAAAGTTCTTGTTCAATAAAGTTGTACACAATCAGAACGCCATGTTGTCTTAAGTTAGGTAAATTTTCGTTAAGTCTGAAGGTCGGAGCCAGTTTTTCTGTTGGACTTTCACTCAGTGGACTCAATGTAAATGTGAAATTCGTGTTCCTTTCTCCAATTGAAAAAAAAAAACGATGAGGAAGGACTTCTTTTGAATTCAGTCCGACCTACACCAAGATTTCGGTGTTGTCTATTGGGAACAGCATTTGATTACATTCGCATTCTTGGTTGTTTCTAATTCCCAATTGATCACGGAAGAAAAGTAACACACAGTCAGAATTTGAATGAAACGTCACCCTCGAAAACTTTAACTTTACTCATCTAAAGTTAATCTACGTGATTGTGGGAACACCAACACATCAATTAATTAATTTGCCTTCCTCCATACAGCGTTTTTTTCTGTTCACTCCACCAAGTCCACCACACCAGGCAGACTGCTGGCAGTGCTGGGGCTGTCCCCAAAAAGGGACATAAACAATTCATAAAACTATTGTCTCTTTTGTTGTGCTTGTGCAATGTAAAATGATAAAGTCCTTAGGGCGTGTGTGTATACTTACTTATTACAAACTTCATTATATTGTTTGGACGGGCGGAAACGTATGTTTGCTGTCCGAAACGAATTTAATCGCTTACATAAATACTGCATCCGTTTTCTCAATTAAAGGCTACACTGTATTTAGTTACTGCCTCGCCTGTCTGTCTCGTATATATTCTTTAAATTCATGTCACACCATGTTCTTATCCATAATGCAACATCATTGACATTTTCACAATTTGGCAGTAAGTAAATGACTATTTTAAAGGATTTAAACACTTTTTTACCCCGTATAGTTATTATATTTAAGAGATTATGCAATAAGCGATTGATGTTCTTCAGAGAATTTTTTTTTATTCCAAACATTTTTCCTCCACAAATTGGAAGCTGGAACGTGGAAAGTAAAATTGATAATACGGCACATGTTGTATGAAATGCAATGTGATGTTCCCAGTGGTGCTTGTGTGCTAGCTAACTAAATAAATACTACAAGCACACAAACGAAGCAAATCACATAAAATAATGATCCTTGCACACTGCATGGCATTTAAAATGCACCCTTTAATGAGGATCATCATTTGACGCTCTGAAGTTGATATCATAATTCAACTTATTTACACTGCCCAAACGAAAATAAAAGTTTATAGACTTGTACAAATGATTTTTTGTCAGACAATGGGCTTTCTCTTGGGACTATGAGGGGTACAGTTCATGATTAAGGATTTTCACTCCTCACATGCAGATTTTCATGATTCCGAGTACATTGGGGTAACCTGAAACACCCCAAAAATACACATTTTGGGTAAGTTTGCTAGTCAGTGCAACAATCTGTTTATTTTTGAAATTCTGGAAAATTATAATACAAGTACGCAGAGTCAGATAATTTTAACCCTGTTTTAATTAAATTAAAATAGTTGGAATATTTGGATTAACCAACTGGTTTGCACAGACGAATTACATTTGTAGTAGCTCTAGTGATTTACTTAAAGTTGCTATTTATTGGTAACAACTTAAGTCGTACAGATGAATAGGGAAAGTGAAAGTCTAACTAATCCGCCAGAACAGCGTGCATTGTGCATGGGCCTATATGAATGAGTGAGGAGAAGAGGAATGCTCTTGGGAGGGAATAAAAGCCTTCTGTGCTCCCTCACCAGTTCCTACAATACTCCCAGTCATCTATAGATAAATAATATGCTCTCAAATCAAATCCCTGCAACAATCTCTCACTCTTAACAACTCTATCTTCTTTCATTAGTTAGTCAATGGGTCTCATCTTCGCAGGTCGGAACCTTCACTCATAACGCAAATCCATTCCCAGTGAAAATCAAAGTAAAAAGTACTCCATCTTTATTGCTCTACAAATTATTTTGGAATTTTGTATCAAAATTGAATATATAAAATATATGTCAGGAGCTGTATTCCTCTAGTCAATCATATTGGTTACAAAATTAATTGTACAGAGAAGCTGGAAAACCGACCCTGTCTCCTAAAGAATTATTTGCTCACTTGTGCATTCCTTGTTTAATTCGGGCCGTTTACAAATCTGTAATCCTCAAGCAATTCATTTGCACCAGTAAATTAAAAATGCTTCCTTTTATCCAACCATGGTGAATAAAACATGAAGATTAAAAATCCTTATCGCTTATAAAGTGATTATTAAAAATGGACAACAAAACGGTTGCTTACTTTTCTGCATCCTGAAATTCAACTTGATGTCAATCATAAACTATTTATATAGGTAAGTAATTACTGTAAAATGTTTACACCTCTGAAAGTCTCATTCTGTCTGTATGTACGTGAAAAAAGTGTGTGTAAATTGTAACTATATGTGCTGGCTTGGCTGCATAGTAAGTAAGTAATTGAAACGACTTTGTCATGACAAGCCAAATGGACTAACTTGTCAAACTCTAAAGAGTGCTCTAAAGTTTAACCATATGGTAGGTGAACAATACACCTATATGTGCATTACGTGTATAAAAGAAAAGAGCTATGAGTGAATGATTTTCCATATAATTTTATTGTAACTCATGTGTGACGCTTGTTGACAGCCATTTGATGAATTAGGTGACTTTAATTATGGAGCTAAGTTTATGTTTTGGGTGGAAACGAGAGAAATATAGGGCAATGAGAAATGTGTTGCAAATTTTTTTCACTGGAGACAATAGACAATGAATGGTCCTGGACAAGACTGACTCTTGATTTATGAGAGAAAATGTTCCGCTCTAAAGATGTTGAAATAGTGGCTCAATGGACGTTTAATCAAATGTTATTTGAGTGGATGGATGGGGAGAGAGGACCACTACGGTCTAACCTTTTAATATGATTAAATTACCTTCCTTTCTTCTCCCAGTGTACAAACATACGGCTTTTTATAGCAGTCCGTAAAATGCGGGCCACTTTCATCATTATGATCCTGAAAAGTTCCTGTAATGCAGGACAATTTTTGTCATTTGCTTTATGGGGTTGAAAAAATATTTAAAGTGGTTAAAAAAAGCTTCACGAGAAAAAGGTTTAAAGTGCGAGGATTTACCAATGAGAATAATTATAGCTACAATGGCAACATATAGATTGGCAAGAAACTTGTATTCTCCCATTTCACAACATTTTGAACAAGAGGCGTAAATTCGCACTTGGCGGTGACCAATATACTTTCAAAGTGCACCATGTATACTATTAATACAGAGGGAAAAGTAAAAAACGGTCACACTCAGTGGAGCATTATTGCCTTTCTCCTCTGACTGACTAACTATAACTAACTAGCTACAAATGTCATCATATAGTCACAAGCCAAGTGGCGGATAATAATACATAGGCATTCAAGTTAATCATGTAAATGTGAACTAACACGGTCCATCTGAGACTACCTAACAGTTTGAACGACCAGTGTGCTATAACCAACTGTGTAACTATTACTAAAGTTAATCAATGTTTGCAAAAGGTGAGCCAATCATAATGACAACTAACTAACTACACCACTGACTTTTTGCATATAATCTTTAGTAAGTTACTATAGCATGGGGAACTGTGAGAATTACACTGAGGACACCAAAATATTATCATAAAGTCACCTTTACTTAACATCTTGCGCTTTTCTCTGACGAGCATGGCCCAAGCAATTCCCATACATAATTTTTTACCATAAATACTACCACTATTATGATTGTTGTTTGCTATTTCTCAATGGGTGCAATCACACTCACATATACATGTACAACAACCTGCAATTCGTTTACAAACATTCCTCTACATCTCTACAAATTCATGAGAAATTTTTTCCCTAAACTTTGAATTGACCTGAAGAAGAACAGAGTAACTGTTCGAAAGCTTGTCACTTAAATAAAGTTACATACAATCCGAACAACCAAATAATGTCTACTACACTCACATGTTTTTGGTACTAACATTTTTTACAACTTATGGTTTCATCCGAATCGTTATTATCATATTCTTCCTCGGAGCCATTAAAAAGGGATTTTCGTTTTATTCCGTCTACCCTGGGAGAAAGTATACAGTCTTCTCCAGTGGATTCAATATCCACATTTTCATCGTCGTCATGATCTTCATTTTGTTCTTCAGTAAGGACTGCAGACGAAAATTTATTACCATTTTTTCTCATACATTGTTGAGGATTAAAGGACAAATCTTCAGGAAGTGAGGCCAATCGAGGCCCAGGAGTATGATTTATCACCAAGGGGCTATTACCCAGCATGGGGTGCCCTCCACCCAAACTGTTGTGTAGCCAATTGAAAAAGTTACCAGTAATTGCTGCATGGGTATTTGAATTCCCCCCTGAACGAGCTGTAGCTACGGGTTTGAAAGCAGAAATATCTTGTTCATTGGTGGTGCCATTGCTGAGCATTTTTATGGATGGGGCAAATGGGTTAAAAATTGGGCGCCGAAACCATGGGAATGTTAATGGATGGAAACTCAATGGATTCGAAGATGGGTATGGCGCTGAAGTTTGAATTCGACCTAAAGCTGGGTTCCAGATCCCTGGGTTTGCCCGACTTCCTGAAGGGCTAGTGGGGATGGAGGGCAAAGGGGTTTCTGGGGAGGATGGATATGAAGATTTACCCAGAGAGATCACTGAAGAGGAGGAGGATTGATGATGCGCGTGATGTGAGTGGCCGTTGTTACTGCGGGAGCTGGAATGTGAGAGTTTGGGGCGACGTTCTACTGGAGCACATGGTGATGATGATTGCGATGTGGACATTAGACGCTTACGAGTTCCTCCGTTGAACATTGCTTTCACGTCTTCCCAGGCGTGAACTATCTGCGAATAAATAAATTTTGTATGCAACAGCCCTACCCTTGCAGTCAGTTCTGTAACCCACTTTAAATTTATAAGCAATATGCCTACATATAGACTTAATAATTACCTCTTCAGTTGGAGTACCACACAATGTGACGTGTCGTCGCCAGGAGTTGAAATTGGCGGCATCAGGTTGAACATATCTGGAGTCCGGGAGCCGATGAGAATGGAATACGAATTTATTAGGTGAAAAGAACAGTTGACAGAATGAGCAGCGGATGCATTTCGCTCGGGACGAGTTGTAGCGCGATGGGACAAACGCGCCGCGACATCCCCACGCGCATTCATGGAACACTTCAAATGCAAAGTTATCTGGAAGCTGTGTCAGCCAACCAAACTACAATCAATGACTGGTTCTCACAGCACGAGACATTTATATACAACTATAAGATTCGTAGGCCAACATTGGGCTGACTAACCAACTAAAAATTATATTTTGCATTTGCCTACATGGTAAATATATGCGCAATGCATGTGGAAAGTTAGGCGATTTAAAATAGGATATTATATTTACCTGTGGAGGAGCATGATCCCCCAAAAAGCTTTGACAAAGCCTCTCAGCTTCCCTACTAGTGATCATTCCACATCTTCTGGATGTGACTGGCATGGCTCCAGCCCTTCGCAAAATCTCCAGTTGTACTGGAGTGCATTGGACACAAGTTATACCCAAAGCCACTCGTCGATTGTGGATCTCATTATAGCTAAATTCTTTCAGCAAGGTGGACGAGATTTGGGCCAGACATAGACGCTCTTTACCGTCCATAATGAGGGACACTATTGGGACTCCAAACAACATCACTGTTCCCACCTGTGGAAGCCAAAGTACACAAAGTTGGTTAATTCTGATAAATAACACTTTTTATAAACTTTAAGATATTCAGATAGTTTGGAATAGGGCTGGACTTGAACCGTTTGCTATTTTTGCTTTATAGTATTAAGTTGCCCCAGAAGAAGGAAATACATCAAAAGGGAAAGCATATAGTAAAAAGCATATAGTAATTTAAAAACCAAAGAAACCAAACCAATAAGCTGCTCTTTGCAATTTATTTACCAATACAAGATTGCATTTGTGGTGCAGAGCACAAAGATCAAACAGTCATTGATTACTTATTTACTTATACATTTCCCTGTCATTCAAAAGGAGACGGCTGCGAAGACCAATATTTAATCCTCTGCTAATTAATGTCCCAATTAAGGGAAACAAATGCACGCGTCTATATAATTAGACTGTATAGAAAATGTTTTTTCAGACCTGATTATGTTTGCTGGGCGAATGTATAATGTTATCATCATGTGAACTAGAGCTCCCACAATTGGTATGCGAATCTCCCTTGTGAAATCTGTCCATATCCGAACTAGTGGATAAAAGCAATGGAGTTGTGACTAAAACATTCTCACTCGTCCTTTCACACATTGTGGAATTTTTTCCTCAAATAGGAAGGAGATGACCTCCTAAAAACTAACCTACTGTGGCTATTTATACTGGGTCAAAGGGTGCCGACCAAAGATGAGATGGAACTGATAAAAGATCAGTGACTGGCTTCAACATATAAGTAACTAACTGAAAATGAAAACACAGGTAACTTGTTGGGTAGTGCATACAACTAACTATGAAATGAATGTGGTGACTTTTACTTACCTACAAATGTTTTACCCACAGTTTGTAGGCTAAGGTTTTTTGTTGCGTCCCCAACTAGGCAGGGTTAACGCCGTAGTTCTTCCCATTGGGTATTTCCTATGTAAAGTGTACACCAATAGTGAGGCCGCACACATGCAATAGTGCCTAACTTACTTACTCTGCTTTCTCCAGTGGTGGCCACTGAGTACATATGGTTACTTACTTCCGCTTTTGGTTATGTACACAATTACTTGTCATTTTCTGCGTTTGGGGCATTGGAAGAAGATCAGTAAGCTACTGTAGGGTTTGCACGCTTTTCAGATCTTCCCTGGAAAATGTTGTAAGGTGGTGAACAATGTTAGTAGTTTATATGAAGAAATTAACTTTTCCACACTAGTTATAAATACGATGATTAAAAGATAGTATTAGTTATAAGATAAGATTGTGGTACGATAGATTTATTTATTGTAGTTTTTCATCGAAGAAAGGTACCTTTGAGAAAAATCTTCATTATGCTTCCAAAATATGAACAAAATTAAAGGGAGGAATAAAATGAAATGAAATTCTACGCATGCGATGGATAAAACAAAATGCACATTTATTAACTAATTTTAAATAATACAAGGGACACATGATAAATGAAATGCAATGTCAGTTAGCTTTAATGCACAACGTACACGCTTAAAGCGCCGCACAAACGCTTCAAAAAGTGAAACATGTTTATCTCGATACAGTAATAATAAACATTCACACAAAAGTCTCATTTAGCAGCATACACCCACATATTTACAGGCAGGCAACTAAAGTAGTTTACAGAGTTTCGAGTTTTCCTAGAGCATAGAATAAGTAGAATTTATACACATTAACTTGACCCAACGTCACTGTTTATAACTTAACGTTATGTTAGTATGGTGGAGAATTGAGATAGGAATATGCATGGTTTCGAATGATAAAATAATGAAGATGCTCGAAATTAAGATCAGTCATCAATAGTCATCTCAATGACGTTTTTCTCTGGAACAGAAATTTTCCCACTTTCTTCGAACGTGCTAGAATTAAAAGTCGATGTTTTAGATGACAATGGTCCAGGTCGACTCGAAAACTGAGGTTGCGGTTTAGTTTTTGCTATTTGGGATCGGCCAGAAGGATGTACAGTTGCGATGTGTACCTTCAATTGCTCTGAAAAATGTGCAAATGCCCATGAAGGATGTAATTTCTACAGATTACTACGCACAAGTGTGAACTTACCAGGTTGATGAAATTCTCTACAGTAGGTACATTGAAATGGACCATGGGTAATAATATGGCGAATCCATTCTTTTTTAACGGTAAAAATCTGTGCACACAGATTGCAAACATATGCTTTGGATTTTCTATGCTTCAAAACTTCATGCTTGTTTAGAGACAGGAGAGTTGAAAAAAATGTAGGACATTCTGGACATTTCATTTTTTGCACACGATCAGGGTGTGTTGACCAATGACGATTTCTCTCTTCTGCAATACACAAATGTTGCAACAATTAATAATTTCTCAGGCGCTGTTCCTTATCTTCTTTTGAATAATATTTGTAGAACAAACCCGTTCATAATTTAGGTTAATCGAACTTACCATTGGAAACAAAAGTGAGATTACAACGACTGCAAGGATACGACTTTCTAGGAACATGAGCCAATAAATGTTTCAAATTCAGAGATTCGTCTTCAAATGCTTTCCCACAAATGTCACATGAGTGCAGCCCCCCATGCCTGGTGGTAATATGGGCTCTCAAATATGTAGAATTGCATAAAGATTTGTGGCAAAGAGGGCATGTCACACTTCCCGGTTTCCGTTTCTTCCCAAATGGTCCTGGTGACGATGACAACGGTAATGGGCCAGTGTATCCGAAATCGGGATTTTTTCTGGGTCGACCACGACTTCTTTTAGGTGACCCATTTGGCAGGTTCCCAGCTGGTAAATTGTTATAATTTACTGAACGTGAGTTGGAACCAATAGATTTTGTTTGGAGGGGGGTTGAAAAATTTGCGGCATCTGAAAACGCACAAAGAAAAAAGTTACGAGAAAATACTTGCAAGATTTAACGCACAGACTCTCACAGATAACTTTATTGGCAAAAACTAACTTTCTTGTGGATAGTAGAGCCCGTCAGTATCTGGAGCTTCATAATTGGCAACAGAATCCACCCTTGTTATCCTCAAATCTGTATCTTCAGGATTGGACTGAAAATCCATATAGACAGCAGACTCTTCAAAACTGTCATCATAATTATCGGCAGAATTTATAGACATTTCATAATTAGGTGGTTGCTGGAAGCTATAATGTTCCATTGGGGATTGTTCCACGTCCCCCAAAGTACTGCCACTAGTGTCTAAGAAACTGGCAGCACTCTCTAAGCCCAAGATGTCATCTGCTGGCTCACTTTCCCTATCTTCATTTTGATTTGGGGAGTGAATGATTCCCCCAGATTTTTCACTAGGGCCAGAACTATTACACAAGGAGGTCTCATGAGCCAAAATTTTGGAAAGAATTGACTCCTTATGCATTAAATGGGAGACTTCTTCATGCAGTTTGTACAGTTGGGAAATCATGACAGCACAACTGTTGCAAAACGCTATGCTGTCCATGAATTCTTTGAGTTCGGCGAGGCATGTGGAAGATTTGATTGCTCGCAATTCAAAACAGGACAAAATGGATTGGAGTGCATTGACGTGTTGCAATTCCCCAGAAATAGAATTGAATGAGATGAATTTTTTCACTCGATTCGGATCTTCCAGTTTGATTTCCCCAGCTTTTTCGAAATCTTTCAACGGGTCTGAAGAGGAAGACGTTGCAACACTGAATTCTCTCTTGCAACTTGCACAGTTTGAGAATTCGGCAGGGTCTAGTGATAACGGTGGAGCTGGTTTCAGTGTCGGTTTTGTTTCAGGGAGTTCTTCGTCTTCCTCGGTTTTGATACTTTCATACCCCGGGGGGATTTTTACACGGATCAGCATCGTCACAATTGTTTACTGCTCAATAAGTTTAATAATGTAGAAGAAGAGATTGATTACAAAATGCTTTTCAAACACAAATAGAAATGACGTAAATTTATTATTACTTTTCAAAACCAGACAATGCCAATTTAAATCCTAGTAATCATTCCTCGAGTTCAATTTGACAATTCTTAACTCTTCGCCTATCTTCTCAGCAAACTGTTGAAATTAAAAATTTAGTATTTTCACCAAAATTGACACCTTAAAATATCTTTTTCTCCGTAAATGCCGAGAAATCGAAGGAACGCAATATTATTTGCTATCGGCGTTCGCACCAAACTCAAATTTGCATTCCCCAGTGCAAGAGTTTAAGAAGCTGCGCCATGCAATCATTTTAAGTTCAAATGCACATAGAGAGAATCGAGCCAGTGGTTTGTATTTACTGCGCACATGTTTAGATAATCCAGTGTTTTTTTTTCTTATTTACATTTCGTCATCCTAATCCTCGTCACCACTTCTATTCTTGATCACGTAATCCCGTTGAGACAAATAATTATATATAGTGAACTGAAGTCACGGAGGAAGGAAGGAGGAAAGGTTAATACAGAATTTTAACGATGATTTATAAGAGCACTAACTTTTGCTCAGTCATAGTGAACTGATTCATTAGTAATTAGTGATGCTGCTATGCTGCGTATAAAAGACAGAGTAGCCTACAATTGAAGGTCAGTTGTCATTTCAGACTTATAACCCTGTCTAACTTAATAGCTCAGTTTATTGCTAGCTTGTCTATTATTTTACAATTCTTGAGTGGTGCGGGCCATTTTTTTTGAACTACTTTATAATAGTTAGTATTCCTGTTCCTAAAATCTCAATTTTCGAAATTTTCGGTATAGTTGGTTAGTTGTTTGTTGACAAAAAGAATTATGAAGGCTATTTGGCATTCACATTGGCAGAATCACAACGGATCTGTAGGACCCTTCGCCATGAGTTCAGAACTAGAGGATTTTGTGGGCTCGAATGAAATAGACTTAACATCAGTAGATATGCCAACGGACAGTCCGGCAGAAACGCCTGAGAAACGTCCGCTGAATTCAGATACCAAAAAATGCATTCATTTCACAGATGGAGACGTACTTGTTTGTGAGGAAGAGACTCGCAAATGCTCCATTGTGAGCGAAAATGCATCTATTGACGAATCCACTGTTGATTCCGTATGTTCACTAAAATACGTTATACCTTGGTTTTGTACTAAGTAGTTTTTTTATAAAATAGAAAACTTAACTACTCCAACTGTATGCAATTATAACTGTGTCAACAATTCAGGGTGACAAAGCAGCCCAAACTTGGGGAGCCTGGTTCCTAGAATTGGGTTATCGGGGGGGAAGTAAGACTCTGTCAGTTTTGGAATCCATGGGGGGCAAACTGACATATATGTTTGGGATCACAACTCCGAAATACAATGCTGAAATCCAAGAATATTTGAGAACTCAGGAAGAAAAGAAAGTGGAAGATGCGGAATTGAAAAGTTGGACTTCCCCGAATCTGAATACACAAAGTACACAGCCTGAAAAATATGAGCTTCCACAAGAAGTTGAAAAAACATAGAAACTGAAAGTGCCATTATGAAATTGCCTGCTCTTATTTTCGTCTCTGAATAATCTCGTTAATTTAGCTGCTTACTAAATAATTAAGTTTTTTAAAAACAATCTAAACACTGGAAGCTTTGACATTTAAATAAGTTAGCATTTATTAACAAAATGTTTATCGGCCTGCCTGGAATCTATACTGTAAATCAAGTATAGGGATAGGCTTTATGCATGATAACTATTGATGATGGTATCTTCGAAAACAGAAAAATATATAACCAAACGCAAATTAACCGGTGTACCTGGAAATAAGCTGGAAAATGTGATTAATATTTGACGCATGTTGTTAACTTATTATTTTATTGGATAGCAAAAGAAATAAAAGCCACTATAATCAAACCTTATTTTGAAACGAACTATTTATTCAGAGTGAAACAATGTGCACAAAATACAGCCATAAAATTGTACGGTAGATCATAGTAATAGCTAGCAGGAACAAATCACGTTAATAAATCAGCCTTACATTACTTACCACTAAACTACAATATTCAACAACCAACAATGGACACATTACAAGATAAAAGTCGCGTATACATTCTAAATTATACGGTAAACTTACAATGGAAAGAATTCATGCGTCAATTTCATACAATAAACCGAAAAATCCAGATAAAGTGACAACTATACACAACAAGATTAGCCAGCATTTAACTAACTACCTTTTTCTACATTTTTAACCGCGTGAGAATACTATCAGTAAGCATACATTCCTTTTAGTCTAAAAATTAAATTGTGCATACTATCCCTGCAAAGTCAATTCAAAACGGTTCCTTACTAATGGGAACAAAATTATCGATAGTCAACGAAACTGCACCAGATCAAAAGCCTTTAAAACGGACCATAACTAACTTTTTGTACATAATATGTGAACTAGCAAACTAACTGACTAACTTATGCCTACTTTCAGCCAATTCAGCGTGAGAACCTTGATTGAACACTTTTTTACACCCCACTCAAGTTCCGAATTATCCTAGATTGTGTGTGAAAAGTCATAAGCGAGAAAAGAATTGATGAATGACTGACTGGACCAAATTATGTGAGCCCATTTTTTTTCAGATCATAATAACGATTAAAGTATAATATTAATCATAATAGTAATACATCAAAAAGAATTATAACGATATGATGGTCACTATTCACGGTAACTTCAACTCTTCCAGTTGGGTGGCATATTTCGTGAATTTGGAATCATATCCAATAAGTACTGTCTTTGTAGTTGTTGCAGACTTTCTGCTTGCCTTTGAATCTCAGCATAAGATGCGGGATTCACTTGTTTCCCACTTGCAGCCTATAAAATATTAAAATCACATTAGACGAGAATGGTACTCCTAAAGCTTGTATTAGATCTACCCAGATCCTAAAAACTAACTAATTTTCAATGTCATTTCATCAGACGGTTGAAAAGCTCAGACGACAACATAAGGATTCAGCGTTGGATCTGTTTGTCATCATTTGAAATATTTTTTTCTAAACTGAAGTGAAAAACGAAATCAAAACCACATCTAAAAAATTCATTTTTCCAGACTATTCTCATATTTGAAACTACAGCATAGGATGCTTTGTTATGATTTAGGTTCTAAAGTATATAATGCTTCAGAAACAGAAGCAATTTAATGCAAAAAATCCTTTTACCTGTGCCATCGCCATTTGGTAAGGATACAAAAGTGGTGAAAAAGGGAGTAAATGAGCAGGTAATTGTGGTTGTCCACTAGGCATCCTCAACATTTGTTGATGCGCAGCCTGCAAGGCAGCGGCTGCTGCCAATGCCGACTGTCCTCCACCACCTCCAGCCCCCATTGCACTTGCAAACTTGGCTGCAGCTTCTGCGTCCATTTTCTGCTGCTTGCTCATTTGCTTTAACAAATCCTGTAAAAAAAAAGATCAGAACTCATCCAATCTGGAATCAGAACAAACACACCCACAGTACAAACTTGAACCGATGCCGTACCTTTTGGTTCATAGCTTGTTTCATATGTTGATTATACTGTTCCAACAACGCAGCCTGACTATCCTTTTCAGCCCGAGCCCTCTCCTTTTCCCTTTGGTTATGAGCATCTCGATCCCGACTGGATCCACTACTTGTTGCCGTACTAGAAGAACTGGGTCTTCCTCTTCGTCCTGAATTGCCACTGGTACCACCACCACTCGAAGAGCCATGATGATGTTGTTGAGATTGCTGCTGTTGTTGTTGCTGCATTCCTCCAGCTAGAATGGCATTCAATGCCGAATGAGGATCCCGGCTGAACAAAAGTTGAGCAGCGGCTGCTGCAGCAGCCGCTTGGCTACTACTACTACTTCCTCCACCTCCTCCAAAGAAACTATTGGCAGCTGCGGCGGCTGCTGCAGCTGCAGCTTTTGAGGATGAAGAAGAATGATCTCCACGACTGCTGCTATCCCTGCCACTTTTGGATGACCTGGAGGATTGTGAAGCTGCAGCCAATGCCGCTTCTTCAGCCACTTGTCGCTGCATTTGCTGCAGCAAAGCGGCGTGCTGTTGTTGTTGAGCGTCGGCAAGTCTTCTTCCAGTGTCGCGAACCTAAGAAAGTTCAAATGGAGTGTAATTTTTTTAACAACTAGATAAAAAATAAAAAACAAAATGTCTAGGTGTTAACCTGAGGAGCCCTGTGTCCACTCTCCCGTTCACTGCGGCTATGTGCAGGCTCGGGAAGTTCCATTTTGTCTCTAGAAAACTCCCTTTGATGTCTCATCAACTCCCTTTCACGTTCCCGTTCCAAATGCCGAGCCTCTTTGCTAGAAGAATGCGCATGATGCTCATTGCCCCCATTATTGCCCATACTCATGTTAATACTGCCACCATTTCCCCTGGGGATCATGTTCAATGGATTGCCCAATCCTACAGGACTCTGAGTAGGAGTTCTGGTTCGAGCAGAAGAGTTCCCATTATTGGAATTGCCATTACTCATGGAATTAGAAACGTGTGGGGAATGGCGTTCCACAGGGGATGGAGATGAGCCACTTCCACTTCGCATATCTTTTGAAAGTTCGGTGAGCGAAGCTCCTTGAGCCAAACGAGCTTCTATTTCTTGTTCTTGTTGCAAAGCTTTCACAAATGCAGTTTTCAGTCGATTTGTGTGTTCAGCTTTGAGTGCCTTTTTCACGTTCGTGGTCACACATTGATCGCAAATAACTTTTCCTACCATACATAAATAGGAGCGCATTAGTTTATTGCAGTAAAATATTCTATGCCGCATTTGGAGTTGAAGATTTGTTTGTTGGCTCCCAAGGCATACAGATATAAATATTGCGAGATTATTGGCTTCAGTATTCCAACTAATAGCATAGATTGCATAGAAGCCTAAACTTTAGTAGCCATTTAATTTACCACAAGTCGTCAACTCAAATTCGATCTTGTTGAAAACCAACTTTCCAAAAATGAGTTAATTTCTTGTGGTGTAGAAGACAAATAAAAAGAATGACAAAAACAATAATAAAATAAAAGTTTCAATATTACCTTTGGCTTTTTCATCCCATCTCCACATGGTAGTGAAATCTGTTTTACATTGTGAGCATACAAATGCTTCAGGCGACAACTGAATTTGATTCGGATCTTTGGTAATGTAGTCGATGACGAATTCCAATCCAATGAGAGCCAAAAACTCCATATTCGACGGATTGGGTAAAAAGTTCATCTCCGGCGGTGGGGGTTTTGGAGGCGGGATTTGTAGCAGCGTTTTCTCCAGTTGTTTTCTTAGTGCCAATTTTGCAGCAGCTTGTCTTTGAGCTGGGGTTTCACGCTCCTCTTCAGCTGCAATGGTTGCTGCCGGACCCGTTGCCAATCTATGACGACGTTCCGCCTAAAAAAAGAAACAAATAATCATCAGGGTGCAAAAAATAGCAAGTCTTTTGAAGCACTACAAAGTAAACAATGAAAAGTGGCAAATAAACTCATGAACCAAAAATTACGTACGTAATAACTCTAGCAAAAAAAAATCACAGTCAGTTGCTAGTGCTAATAATTCCTTTTTGGAACAAACCTGATCCACAGTAGGAGCTAATGGGATGCCAATATTTGAGCTACTATTGCCAACAATTGTACCACCATTATTACTATTATTACTACTAAGATTGTTGTTAGAAGTCAAGCCCATTCCATTTCCTGTCAATTTTCCTTCCAAAAGTGGCTGCTTGCATTAATATCAACCCGTTTTGTCAGTCATACACAGTATAATGGTCATTTAATTTCATGATACAGGTTAGTGCAGTGGTATCAGTAATTAAAATTAGTTATAGTGTCCTAAATATATTCAATCTTATTTTGATCTTTACTGTTTTTACCTGCTGCGTCGATGAAGATGGACCAGAATGGGCTTCTTTGGGCCGATCATATTTATCGGAGAGATTCGCGGGAGAAATACTGGGCGGTGGAATAGCACCAGGAGGATTATTTTGGAATCCTATCAGACTCAGATTCGCTGCTGACGACTGCTGTGAGCTTCTTGAACCTGATCAAGTAATACAGACTCTTATTTCACTTCCCAAGCCTGCAACTTCTCACAAGTTCTCACAAATAAGAAGACAAAGTAACTTACCACGCAGTAGAGACTGCTGGGACATGAGAAGATGCTGATTGATTGATCCACTATTGGATCGTGGTGGAGGCATCATCATAGGAGGTTGTTGCTGTCCATGATGCATTACAGATCCAGATCTACTGGGTGGAGGTTGCTGCTTGTGAAGAACCAAAAGGAAATAAGATCATCAATGCTTAGTTATGACAGACAGACAGAAATAACTCTATTCATTCTATATCTATAGCTACTGAGCTACATGGGAGAGCGGAAAGAAGACATAATCTGAGTCTGACACTACAATCTTACCCTCACCCCTTTGAGAAGAGAAGGAACTTTGGAGGACTTGCTTCCACTTGAACTCTTGGAATGACCCATCGAATTCGGCATTGTCAGATTGGTCAGCTGAGCTAATTGAGGATTCCCAAAAAGTCCGGACATGCCTAAAGCCGTCAAATTTAATGGAGGAGCTAAACCTGGTGGTAAACTCGCCAGGACTTGTTGCTGTTGCTTTGTCAATGACAATGCATTGTTCATAGCACTAGATGAGGATCTGCCGTGATGTCGAGATGGAGGAGGATCGGAAGGACCGTTATTGTGATGCTGTTGATGATGATTGGAGGATTCCCTTTTGTGGTCTTCAGAAGAGGATCGCACATGATGATTGTTGGTAGAGTTGCCACTGTTGTTCTGATGGGATGGAGGTGGTGCAGGGGCTGCCGTTTGCACATTCTCTTTCACCTGCTGGGAATGGCGCAGTTTTTTCAACAGCACTAGTTTCATTTCTTCGTTTCGGAGTTCTTCTTTTAGTTTCCGCAGCAGAGTTTCTCGCTCTTTTACTTCTTCTTGGGTCAATTCCTGAAATGGATAAGAATAACAGTAAGGATAGTTGTTTACTGCATTGTAGGGCCGATTTCTATCAAATTCATACCCTAAGGCACATAACGTTTTCCAATTGTCCATATAAACTTATAAATATATATAAAGATACAGAATCAGCTACTTATGTAGGCTACAGTATTCCGACCAATTGCATGGATGGCATATTGGCCTAAACTTTAGCAGTCATTTAATTTACCACAAGTCGTCAACTCAAATTCGATCTTGTTGAAAACCAACTTTCCAAAAAGGAGTTAATTTCTTGTGGTTGTCATTATTAAAAACCAAACGCTAAACGTGAATAATCTCAAACCCCAAAAAAGGGTTCGAACCTTGATTGTTGGCAACGGAGGCATTTCCCCTGGATCACTATCATCCGAAGTGTATCCATTCATATTTCCATTGACTTTGGCAGGCCCCGATTCCTCTTCAAATTCTACAACAATGTCTGGGCTTTCTGCATAACTTTTCTCCACACGGGGTCTTAAACTTCTTCTTGGGGGAGTATTTTCTCTCCCATCTCCACCGTAATGGGACATTCCCATTCCAATGCCTCCCATAGAGTGATCCTTTTTCCGTTTCACTCCACTGGAATTGCCACCCAATTTACGACGGTGAGTTTGAGGGCGAATGGTATCCATTGAATGCCCATTATTATTTCGATAAACTGGTGGTGTTTCTGATTTTGGAGTTTCTTTCATAAGTTCAGGTTCCACTCTAGCACTACTTGGCTTTGAAAAATTCACCGGACCATCTTCCTCTGGTTCTTCGGTTTCCATTGGCATTGACAGTGGAATGGGTTCCGGGTCTAACACATTAGATTCTGGTGTCGAATTTTCTTCTGGAGACGGAGAATCCATTGTCAATGCTACTGGAGAACTTTCTTCCTTCCTACCAGCAATTTTATTATGATCAAATTCTTGCAAAATTAATTATCAAGTAACAAAATAATGTCCTTCTTCTACTTACTTGGTCAAACTCAAATCCATGATGATAATCAAGTTTTAAATGTACACCCGGAAGAATTGAAAATCAGACGAATAAAGAGCCGTCTACCAACAAAACCACTGAAAAAGAATCACTGTCATTATCCGAAATTTGGATACCTGACCAGAGAAAATAAATAAACATTAGTAATTTTAACCATTTCAAATTTGGTTAATTAATGATGAAAATTAATTAAGAACTGTCTGTCAGTCAAAAGGTGGAACTATGACACTTACAAAGCGTGCTCGGCACTGGACATTTGGAGCTGCACAACAATAAGAAAATGGAGGAAAGTTAGTCAGAACTGTTGCAATTAAAAATGAAGGCTGCTGATAATTAATTTTTTTGGTGCACCCCATTACTAGAGTGAGTGAGAATGAGATGCTCAATATGGCGAGTCAATGCTCCTGGCGTCTTTCCTATATGTATATGTAATCAGTAATAAGTGCTTACTTACTTACTTACTTCTTTTTAGGTACTTTAATAGGCACAGAGATAGAGGAAAAGTATTTTGGATTGGGATGGGATATGGAAAGGAACAACAGAAAAGTGGTGTAGTGTACGTACGTAGTCAGTATATGTAGTAGTCAAAGTGTCACTAGTTAGTTACAAGTGCTTTGGTGGTGTAGTTGTGCTCTCTCTCTCTCTCTCTGTGCTAGTAACTAACTAAACTCTAAAAGTTTCATGCTTCCACAATATTTCAATGTACAATGTACAGGAGAACTACATTCTATTCATGCAGTCGATGAGATGAGAATCCAAACTTACATACCTACATTACCAATAATTGAACGCATATATAGTCCGTCCGTCAGGAGGAGGAAACAGACACGGCGAATTAAAAAAGGGATGTGTAGTAGTCCCAGCTCCCAGTCGTCCCATGCAGTATCACATTTGGATTGTCCTGCTGTGGGCGCTATGCATGTTATATGATGTGATCACGATGCCGTGTATCTTGGGTACAAATTCGCTGATTTTTTCCTACAGAGGTCAAGGTCTACATTCTTGTCCAGCTAACATGGTCATGAGTTTCTGAAAATAGAGCATATAGTATTTATTTGCATGACGATTGGACATAGTTGGGTCTATTTGCAAAAAAAAAACCATTTTTACTATAGTAGTTTTTTATTTCACACTTCACAGTGTACACTGCACAGTAAATGATATGGACCGTGACCGCAGCTACGTTTGGCAAAAGTGTCTTGCTGTGGTTCCTGAAATTTAGATCTAGTTTTGATCTAATTCATCTGTCTGTCAGTGCTTTGCAGAGGAATCATTTGGAGCTTCGGTGTCCGTTCTTGCAATTTTCGTTAGAGGCATTCAAGTTCCGTGCATATGGTTTAATGATACTGGAGATACTGGAGAACGTACACAGTACACACTCACTAACCTCAATATGTGGTATCTGCAATCTCCAGTATGCCTGAAATGATGGATAGAGAAATGAATCGGTTAGATAACTACACTAGCCTCTATGCTTTGTTAAAGAGTTTAGAACAATTGCAATAAAATCACTGTATTTATTTTGTCACCTGAGTTTGGTTCATTTCAAGCTCACCCATTTCCACCCAAAATAACGTACTGAGTACATGAGTACTGTACTGACAACTGAAGATGACAACTGAAATATGATCGACAAATTCAAATCCATGTGTGGTCGGTTGTGCTCCAGAAAAAGTAATTAACTATTATACTTTTAAGATTAAACTAGCCGGGCCCACTGGCCTTTGGCCAGGCTCACTCTTACGAGCAAAATTTAAAACCTGCAACATTTTCAATGACCACAAATTTTCTGACGCATGGCAAGTTCCTTGAATGTCATAAACAA
>Ga0210040_10003436_pt1 | contig 21392 bp, 17 predicted proteins | sample CryGeyCG12114_NA_FD_185462 | JGI IMG/M metagenome (GOLD analysis project Ga0210040, IMG submission 185462) | Groundwater microbial communities from aquifer - Crystal Geyser CG19_WC_8/21/14_NA (SPAdes) (version 2) | ecosystem: Environmental > Aquatic > Deep subsurface > Groundwater | place: USA...
TGTTGTGACTGGCCGTTCTTTGCGTTGCGGCTTGCATTTCCTGGTGCCTGAAAGGCCCGAGATCGTCTATCGCAAAGTGTATCCTGTGGCTTCGCTTGCGGCTCTGTTTTGTTTGAACGTGGTCCTCCTGGTGTCTTCATACGGGTTTTTCTCTGCGCTCGATTCAAGCTCGCTCGCTCGACGCCGGTACAGGCACGCACAATGTGTAAGCAAGAGCTGCATATCTTGATGATTATGAATGCTAAATGCTAGATGCCGTCTGGTGAACGGTTGTTTTGTATGCTTGGTGTACCGGTACTTTCTGTCCGGGCAGTCAAGGGTTTCGAGATTTCTTGGTATCCGCCATAGCCAAACTTTCCACGGGGGTGGCTACCGGTAGACAGCTCAGCATATTGAATTTTCTTTTTTGATATTTCGTCATTACGGCTCTCGTCGCGTGTCGTAATGCATGGCTGGGCATAACGACGCATAAGGACTACTTTCGTGCATCAATTTGATAAGCAACAAGACCAGATCATAGCCCTCGCTGCATATAAAGATCCTTAAAGCCTCGAAGACCAGCTTAAGTCCTCATCAGCACGCAAACACACCCAAACAGTAAACAGCCACACCTAAGTATAACTTTCATCAAACATGCCATCCTTCACAGTATTCAAAGGCTCCGAGAAGGGCGAGATTGTGGAATCGAAGACGGAGAAACCCGAATTGAAAGCAGACGAAGTCCTTTTGAAAGTCACACATTCAGGCCTCTGCGGCACAGATGTCCATTATAAAGGTGTTGACATGGCCTTGGGCCACGAAGGCGTTGGTACGGTCGAGGCGGTCGGCTCCGACGTAACGATGTTCAAGAAGGGTGAGAGGGCTGGTTGGGGTTACAACCACGACTGCTGTGGCCACTGCCCGCAATGCTTATCCGGCAACGACGTGTACTGCCCTGAGAGAAAGATGTACGGCATGGCAGACCTCGACCAGGGTAGCATGGCAAGTCATGCAGTCTGGAAGCAATCGTTCTTGTTCAAAATTCCAGATGAGCTAGCCAGCGAACATGCTGCCCCGCTCCAATGCGGTGGTATCACGGTAGGAGAATCCACTCGGAGTAGAAGACCTTGACTAATTGGTAAATCTAGGTGTATGGTGCTTTGCAGATGTACCCGGTAACGGCGGGCGAGAGGGTCGGTATCATTGGTGTTGGTGGTCTCGGCCACTTAGCCATTCAGTTCGCTGCCAAGATGGGTTGTGAAGTTGTCGTCTTTTCCGGCTCAGACTCGAAGGAGGAGGAGGCAACGAAGCTGGGTGCCAAGGAGTTTTATGCCACCAAGGGCGTTAAAGAGCTGAAGCTCAAGGACAACCGTGGTATTGATCGACTGCTTGTGACAGCCTCGGTGCAGGTCGACTGGAGCATGTACCAGAGTGTCATGAACCCCCGAGGCGTGATCTACCCGCTAAGTGTGTCAGAGGGGGATTTGCAGATGCCATACATGCCGCTGGTGGTGCAAGGTTTGAGGGTTCAAGGCAGTGTGGTTGGTAGCAGAAACTTGCACCGGCAGATGTTGCAATTTTCTGCGGCTCATGGGATCAAGCCAATCATCCAGACCTTTCCCATGACGAAGCAAGGTGTTGACGAGGCCTTTGAGACGCTGGAAGGCGGCAAGATGAGATACAGGGGTGTCCTAGTCGCGCAGTAGATAGTTTTGGCAGTATCGAAGTCTTGACCAAGCTATCTCTGCCGGACCAATCGTGAGTTCCTCGCCGTTGTCGAGCGACCAATCAGACCTCACTTGGTGAAGGCAACAAGGCGCTTCATGCCTTGGTCTAAGAATTGTATATCATGAAGTTCCTGAAATTATCCCAATGGTCGCACTGGACATAGCTGTCACATGTTAGCAGAGATATCAAACATAGCAGGTCCAACACATACATGTACTTCATGCTACTCTTCAGGCTTGACTGAATACTCTCGGGCTGCCATCTGAAAACATACATGACCATGCCCCAGCTCAAGCTAGCAAAGACGGGCCAAGCATTTTCTTGTATTCTAGCCTTCGTTGCTGGACTAAATCGCTGGGTAAAGAAGGTCGGGGTTGGAGTGGTCGAAGTCATAGCCGGAGACTCGATGGATAGCTTGGCGAGAGCAAGCATAACGCGTGCAAAGACGTAAATGACAATCTGCTGCTTGACACTGTTCGCTCGTCGGCCGAAAACGTAATAGCCGCCCAGCAGACCCGCAAAGAATGCATCGTAGGGACCTTCTTTTCCTGGCTTTTTCGGGTTGAGGAGTGCCAGAACCAGCATGCTTGTCTTGTATATTGTTGCGAATCTTGCTAGGTTCATGGCATGCTGGCGGGTAGCTTTGAGCACGAGACCAACTTTTTCTCTGAATGAGCCGGATCGAAACATGAAGACCATCACTAGAGCGTGGGGAAAGCGCACTTTTGCACCGTAGACGGCGCCATTGCGTGCTGACTTGAGGATTGTGAGGAGGGGGTGTAACGAGGGGGTGAGGATGATCTCGTTCAGCTTCGCCTGTAGCAAAGAGTGTCAGCAAGGTCCAACGCGTGCCAGGCCACACTGACCTCTATGGCCTCCATCTTGGTCTGTTGATTGAGATCTGAGTCCAGGTAAAGCAACGTGACTGACAGCACGAGCGTTTTGGTGTTGTCGAGCTCTCTGTAGTGTCGCAAAGCTTGATCCGATGCGTTCAATCTAACCGCTACTCAGCTACAAAGGACGAGGTGCTTGTGACAGAGACGAACATGTGCGATGTGGAAAGAATGATTGACAAGGGCACCGAGGGATGGTCAAGCGACACGACATCATCCGGCGAAGTGCATGTGCTGTGCTGTGCTGTGCTTTTGCCGGTCGTGCTTTCCCCACGACCCGCCGTCACCTGCCACCCGCAAGTAGCCACGGCTTTCTTCAGCCGAGGCACCAAACCCTTCTCCTATTGGCTGGACCCGTCATGCTGCAAAATAAATCAATTCTCTACTTGTATCAAAGGCCATAATCCTTTGCAATTCTTGCCCGCAAGATATCTTCACTTTCATGGTAACAAGAAACCAACGCCCTGCCTCAACGCCTAGCATTCCCACCGTATTCTACTATTTAGTAATAATAGTCCTCTGGTTCCCTGGTCTCAAATTGAACGCCAGGGTAGTAACGAGAGTAGTGCCTGGAATCTCGACAACACCCACCACTGCTGCTCTTCCTACTACCACCTGTGATGATGCGCGAGCGAAATATCGGAACGTCATTGTGGTACACATTGTTCGAAATGATGCGTGATGGTCGTCTGCCATTACTTCGACAGCTAGCCGGTGGCGCGATCTCCTGCACGAAGTACTCCGGTTGACGTGGTGCATAGCCACATCGGCGGTCCTCGTGATGTGCATGATGGTGAGATGGCCGACGGTGGTTGTGTTGATGACGCTGCTGTTGATACTTCTTGCAATGGCCAGCATGATAGAAGTAAGGAGATGGTTCGTCGATTGCATAGCTCATCCGCCGCCGACATGGCCTCTCAGCACGCATCTCAGCCGCACTTTCCGGTGGTGGTGTAGAGTCTTTTCGTTCCGTGCTGAACTGGTAGGGCCGACGCTCACGAATACCAATTCTTTCTCGAAGCTCTCGTTCTTCCGCTCTAGCCAGCTCTGCCTGGAGCTGTCTTTGTCGTTCAGCCTTAGCAGCGTACTCTCTCGCTAAATCTGCTTCTCCCCCGCGTCGGCTGTCGTTGCCATGCTTGCACTTCTTGCACATGGTGTCCTTGCAGTCGCACTTGACTGTACGCTTCCTAACAAATTCTTTGCCGCCGTTATGACGCCGGACGTAGAGGTTACCCGTTTCGACTGTGTAGGCGCGTTCAGCCGGGATGACGAATTTGAGTGCTGAGAGGATACCAAAATCCATACGAGCCGGCCCAGCTTCTTCTTCGCAGTCTTGTACTTCAATCTCGATGTGTGTTTGACATTCATGGCACCACCGTTTGGACTTATAGAAACGAACGTCTGGAGGCATGCTGGAGACCTATCCGCGACATAAGACTTGTCGCGGGTGTAACGCCTTGCCAAAATCCGGGGTATCGTGGTTCTGCAAACACAGTCTCGGAGCACAGATCAAGTTGAGGTTCCATGAACAAAGAGAACTTGGCAGTCATAGTGAAGACTGGTCTTACCTTCATGCCGTTGCAGGCACGTTCATAATGTATTAACTAATTCTGGCCTCAGATTGTTGGACCTGATGTGGGAGCGTGAGCAGAGCTAGGTACCGTTCGTAGTGGTTGGTCATCTGGACGAATCATGGAGCAAGGCAACTGACAACGTGTACCGTTTGACCACACCAACGAACATGACAGGCTCCCGAGCTTCGTTCGCTTTCCACAGCTACAACGCTGTTTGAAGTGCGTCATCGTCGGTTGGTGTGAGAGCCATCGCCATATGTGCGTGAACAGTAACGTTCATGAAGAGACAGGGGAGAAGATTTGGAGTGGCAGACGACTGTCGGCTCACGTGACTAGTGAGTCAATTTGAACCTGTCAACAGGCGGACTGCAAGCCGAAGAGACTGGGCGTTCAGAATCGTTTGACACGAACAACTGTCCTGCGGCAAGTGGACTACGACCAGCGGACGGGTATCTTGAATATCTCCCACAACGTTGACAGCCGTGGCACGACCCGCTTATGCTATTAGTGGTGTTATCAGCAAGCACAACATTCTGACAATCTGACCACAGGAGCAATGCATGGGATGTTCAAAACCTCTTTCTCGCAAAGTCGTCAGGTCATATAAATAAATAGAAATAAGAAAAGTTGTCTTTCTGAAAGTCGAACCTCGGCTTAACGAGCGAAGCGTGATATGCTCCGCGCCTCCCACCACTCTCTTGACCAGGCTGGCGCACACAACCTCCTAGGTCTTCAGCCTCTTCGCTTCAGCGCCAGCAAGCTCTTCTGCCTTTCTTTTCTCATCACCCGTCTCATTCTTGCCACCGAACAACACCGGTGGCTTCACGTCTGACGGCGTTGGGAACGTCAACGGACTAGGCAGTACAGCGCTGTTCAAGCCCCCTCTTCCCCAATTGTCCCAGTCACTGAACATTCCGCTTGGTGATGCTAAAAGTGATTGTTCCATATATCGTGAAGGTAACGCTGACACAGGAGTGTCCATGTTGTTGGTGTTGTTCCTGTTTTCTGTATATGCATTGCTGTTCTGTTGTGAGGTTGGTGGTGGGGGCCTTGCAAAGGGGTTAGGCGGACCGGAAGCCCCAGCCGAAAGTAGTGCTGATGCAGATGGCGACGGTGGTGGAAGCACGATCCCATTATGACTGCGTTCTGGGTTGGCTGAGCGATTGTTCGAAGCGCCACCAGGCGATCCTGAGCCTTCCTCATTGTCTTCGGCTTCTGACGGAATGGTCAAATTGAGCTTTGGCCTCGCTGCACCTTTCGAGCCGCCCGTATCACTCCTTTTAGGTGCGGCGAATTCTTTGGAAGCCGATGTGATTGTGGTCGCACGTTGTTGCTGGGCCGCGGACAGCCGACTAAGGTGTGAAGAGGGCTGCGATATAGCTCGAGGAGGCGGTTTGATTTCTGGTGGTGATTGTTTCCGTTCTTCTCGCTTTGGCGGATCCGGAGCTCCAAAGAAAACTCTCGCTAGTACGGATCCGCCCTCGTCGATGGGGGTGAAAATGCTTTGTGACTTCGAAGATGCGTGCTTTCGCTCGGGAGGGGACGGCGGCCGTAACGAATGGTGATCGGGCTGAGGCGATCTGCGAAGAGAAGGTTGCGGGGGCGGTTGTAAGCTATTCGTTGTTGGTGGAGGAGGTCCTGATTGCCGGCGTTGATCTTGTAGAAACTGCTGATGTGCTTGTTGAATCTGCTGATGCGACTGTTGTTGAGGCGGGGGCGGCTGAAATTGCTGGAACTGTGGCTGTGGGGATGGGTGTGGTGGAGGGACTGCTGCTTGTAGTGAGGCCTGGGGGTTGTATATAGGCGGATTTGGCATATATGCATAGCCGTTTTGCGGAGGTGGGGGATGTTGTGCTTGTTGCATGGGTACGATAGTCGAGGTGGGACGACGGATTTCGCCTCTAGAGTTTGATCTCGAGATCATGCCAGGCGGCTGGGGTGTCGAGTGCCTTGGCTGGAACATGCCATTGGGCATGGGCGGTGAGGCAGAAGCAGCTGGCTGTCTGACATGTTGGAAGGAGTTGTGATGTTGCATGTGCGGCGGCATGAGGTGTTGTTGCTGTGGCGGTAGCGAGTCCTCTCTCCCCCGAGACGCGTCATCTCCATCGTCCTCCTCGTCGTCATCATCGTCACCACCTTTGTTCTTGAAGTCGGATGGACCTTTATGCTCGTGCGGAGGACCGTACTGTTCTGCTGTCAGCATAGCTCACAAATGATGCGCCGTGTACCCACGTATTGGTATCTCCTCAAAGTTTCATTGATATCACCGGACGAGAACTCGTATAGCTTTTTATTGTGCCCAAATATCACAACAGCAACGTCCACCGAACACAACACTGAGAGTTCATGGGCTTTCTTGAACAGCCCACCTTTCCGCTTCAGAAACGTCCTGCCGGCAATGTCAGTCGGCGCATCCAAGCAATCTGAGTGGGAGCACATACACTGATCTGTTGCGATCATCCTTGATGGCTCTGATCTCAATTTTTCTCCGACCCATGCTGCGTACAATATCACAATAGGGTTGTGTCTGGACGGGAAAGGACTGCGACCTGGATCTGCGACACCGAGACTCGACAATGTGGGACGCGAAATCGACACCGAAAGCGTATAGTGATGGCCCCGGGTTTTGTTGTATGGTCCGAGACAAAGCAAAAGCAAAGGGCCCAAGCTCGAGTCCACCTGTCGCGGAAAGAACAAGTCGATGTGCACAAACACGCGCGGGCAAGTACCTCTTTGTCTTGACTTTCGAGCCAACGAGCGGCGACTCTTCACAATCTAACTTGGCGCAACGTCGGTCCTCACAAACACCGCGACGAGGCTCAGCAAAAATGTCCAACAGATGTGTGTATGCTTGCTGGGTCTAGTCAATGCTAGGTATGGTCGATCGTGGCAGCAGCGGCAATGCTGTCGATTGGACAGGAAGCAAGTGAAGTTCTAAAGATAGAAGAAAGAGGCAGACGGTGGAGAGTGGGAATCAAGGGTTTTTGGAGGCTGCCGGCAGAAGGCTCCTCTAAAATTTGGGGCCTTTTAGGCTTGGGACCCGCCACCACACCATGCCAGACGCCAACAGATTGGCCGCCGATACTGGAGCAGTGTTAATCGCGAGACCGCTGAATGGCTAGTAACTCCCACATGCAGCTTTGCTGTTGGCAACTCCAACATCCATCATTCTGACGAAGCTGCTGGTAGTACTCCTTCCGCCTTGAGTTACTGTGCTCTTTGCTTCAATTCTGCTGGTCGTTGGCCTGACTGTGCCATCAACCATGCCTTCCAAAAACCATCGGAACCATCCTATTGCCCAGAGCTGGCGTGGACCCGCGCGTCACCAGTGAGCTATCATAGATACTATGTTTTGCTTGGAGACGTCCTGCGGATAACCCGACTGTGCGTAGTATGCCATGTCCTCTCGAATTATAATGTACGAGGCCCTATGGAGTGAAGCACTCCGCGCAGATACTATCGGATTTGTCACTGCTTCGGTCGCCCTCTTGCATCGGGACGACGAGAACAAAGGCTTTGTCCATTTGCATTCATTGACTCGAGGATGCCGAACAGTGCACGCAAGTGTTCCTCTTGCTGTCATTGAACAGCCTTCGGGTCCTAGCTACAGTAAACGCGCCTCGCCTTTGCATCCAAGAGCACAATCACTTCATCAACAGTAGGGTTATTCCTTGCAACTGCACTCGGGCGTGCTGCTCCATCCTCCCGATTATATATCGCGAGGAAGCCATAGATTTGAAAGCCGTACGTAGTAAGCGGATGTCGCCGCCTGAGGATCCCCGGCCTTGGCACGCCGTAAGAAATGCAGGGCAGATAGCACGCGCGACCTAAGCGCTCGGCTGTGCACAGTGGTGGCTTCCAAGATGTGTTTCATGTTCTCTGTGGTCCAGGCCTGTCATTTATTTTTAGATCACGTTATAAGTGCCGCATCTGATATATGCGGCCACTCACAGCTGGTCATGCCACTGCAGGCTTGCTCTGACACATATTCCATGCTTTCAGAAGCCTGCCAATGGGGGGTCGGGGCGGAAGGATTTCACATTGTGATCTTCCATCGCACTAACTGCGGTTTTGAATTACCGGCATGCTCATTCTGCCTCATGTACTTTCTACCTCTCGGCCAGTCCTGCTAGCAAAAAGAGGATAGCGTCCTCCAGTTGTCCCCGGCCTTTACACACCCTCTGACCATCGTCTCTCAGCCGGCGAAGTTCAACACGTATACCTGACTTCGCCCTTCCGTTGCCCGGAAACCTATATAAATAATGGTCGTGTATTATGCCGAAGAAGAGATAATATATAAACATGCGTATCCGACTTGTGCTTTGTATGGATCACCAACAGAATTCGCTCATACGCAAACAACGATCAGACAGACAAGGATCAATTACAAGAAGCGAAAGCGGTTCGTAAAGGTAAAGTGAAATTGGCTGAGGTGGTATCTCGAATGTTCAGGTGCAGCGTAAAGAAAAGGGCGGGCATCGTTGTCCGTGAACGTAGCTCGCTTGCAGGTGATATCGGCGGATCATCGTCTGGTGGCTTCCATATTTCCAGTAAGCTCCGCAACGCGAGCTTTGATCCGGGCTACTCGCGATTCGATGGCTACCAAGGTTAGTATAGGGTCTACTCTGAGATCGTTCCCAACTCACTTTCTTCACCACTGGTCTCACCGTCATCTGTAGTTCTCGTCTCTGTTCGACTTCTCTGGTGGTCTTCCGAGGCAAGTGCTGCTCTCTCTGCAGCATTGCGACGGATCTGTGCCCACCGATCGTGTGGACTAATTTGCTGTGTCAACTCGGCTTGTTCCTCCTCGTCGGTAGCGTCTGTTTGCATGGTCACGTTCGAGTATACCGACTGGTGTTGTGGTCGGTGAGGTGGTTCGAATGCAGGGGTGTGGTCACGGTCGTAATCGTCGCCTCCGTTATCGACAGGCGCGAATGCTGGTTGGTCGACGAGGGGACCCTGGTCGAAGCGTGAGAACTCTTGGTCTGCTTGAGCTCGTTGGTCGCTATCCATCTTCGAGAGGCTATCGGAGTCGTTACCACGAGTGATTTGCTGATGTACCGACTCATACGGCAGCTGAGACGGGGCGACATTCTCTTTGTCGTGCTCGTAGGAATGTTCTCGCGGAACATTCTCAAAGGCGTTACCATTCAATGGAAGTTCGTGATTGATAGATTCATGATGCACCGGCTCGTAGTTGACAGGTTCCTGATTGACAGGCTCCACGGAAAAAGGCTGTGGCTCTGGCTCTGGGGCTGGGGATGGCTCAGGGGTTGGGATCGCCGCTTCCGACGGCCTCTTCGCGGCATTTTGTAGTTTAGCAAAGTGGTTAGGGCTCAGTGGAGGTGAAGCTGGCCCCCCGCCAGGTTGTAAAGGCTTCCCTTCGAGGGCTCGTCTTGTCGCTGCAATTGCTGGATCTTGGCTGGTAGGTGAATCCGGCGATAACAGTTGGTTGTCGGTACTGTTCTTGCGCTTGCGAAGATTGCCGAAAAGCTTCTTCACTCCACTGTTCTTATTAGTGGCTACGGGAGGAGGGACGTTGACTCCGTTCTTCTTGAGCCGAGTTCTTTCCGTTACTGTTTTGTCTTTGTCGGACTTGTTGGACCGTCTCGACTCATTGCTCTGCTTTGATTGAGCAATGGGCAACTCGGTAACTGATGCAGTCTTTTCAGGTAGTGTTGTACTGCTTGAGCTCTGTATTAGTTGCGCCGGTGGCGGAGGAGGTGATGAGATAGGAGCTGCTATCGCCATAGGATCTTGCCTAGGGGTTCGAGCTATGTCTTGCTGCTGCACGGCCCGTTCGTCTGGGGTTGAAGTGACTTGGGAGTGGGACGATATCGGCTTCTGTTCGGTAGCCTGCGCACTAGGCTCCGGAGCTGCTGGCAGTTGCTTGTTGACTGATATTGTGGAAGTCGACCTCTTCACACTCAACCCACCATTCGGCAGAGTGAGGAAGTCTTGAGAACCCTTTCCAGCTAGCACGTTACCGAGGTATTGCTCGCGTACTGCCTTCTTGTCGTATTGTTTTGCCCATTGCATTGCGGGCGACGCCTCGTCTCTGATGACTGGACCGAGCGTGAAAACACTGTTGGTCTTAACAGACGCATTCTCATCCATTCGTCCTCTTCTTTGGTTGTAAGCCTGTGCTTCTTCAACTTGTTTCTTGTTCGCGAGCTCTGCTGCCGCTTTTTGAATCTTTGCCTGCCGATCTTGATCAAGAACCATACGGCTTGAAGCGTCGTAGATCTTGGACTCGTCAGTAAGAGGGCTCTTCTTGAAGGTTGACTGTCTGCGTGTCAAGCGATTCCTTTTCGTGAAGCTGAAGAAACTGGTCTTTCGCTCAGCGACGTAAGCACCGGGCGCCGGTTCAGGTGCAGCGCCCTTGACTTGTTCTTCCATAACCATCCATTGACCACCAAGAAGTGTTGTCTCGATCAAGGCACACCTGCCGAAAGCGGCTTTACGTGCTACAGGTTCTTCGCCCGCAAGACTGCTTATCCAGACCCACCAGAAAGCATCATCAAGCCCAATCTTGGCAATGCTAGCAAGCTCGCCAGGCTCGAGATGGGTAGTCTCCGGATCTCGCCGGTGCGACTGCGAGCTCTGACCACGTGGTATCGTGCCCATCATTGGTGGCAACGCTTTATCAGGAGGCAGCAGAACAGGTGCGGGTGCTCTATTCCCGTTCTCGTCTACGAACCCCGAAGACAAAAAGTCAGCCCACGATGGTGTCGTGGGTCGGTTGAGGTCATTGACAGGTGACCTTGGGGTGCCGTTCAAGCCCGCACCAGTCGAAGACCTGCTCCTCGAAGACATCATATCGTCGACACTTTCTTCAAAAGCACTACCGAAGCCGATGTCTTCGAAGCGTGACCATGAAGGATCCTTCAAACTGGTGGATGTCGCAGCGTCAGAGACTTGAGACTGATTCGTCGACGAGATTGCTCTGAGCACGCGACGGCATTCTTCGGTCAAAGATTGGACTGGGTCTTGAAACTCGGCGAAATGTCGCAAAGCCATATCATCGTCGCGGTACTCGAACTGCTTAGCCCGCCGCAAGAGTGCAAACGGCGTTGGTGAGACGACATCCACGATCATCACAACCTTTGTGCTGTCGTTTGCAAAAACTGTGGACTGGGGTGGATATTCGATCGAGTCCACCAGTTGCTGGAGCGATCGAGGAAGGGTCAGAATGCCGTTGGTGCTACCAGGCTCGGGGGTCTGCGATCTGAGATAGGCGAAGAACAGATGACTCGTGGCGTTTGCGGCATTGCTCCATAGCTTGTAACCAGCATCGAAGCCTTTACCGGTGTCATAGTGCTCAAAAGCCCACCAACCGGCGTAGCGAGATAGCTTGTGACCACCAAGACCGTTCGACTTCCCATGCGCAGCTAATGCGGCTAGAAGGTCAAAGTAGTCGTTGATAATCTCTACTCGTGCTTTCGACTCGACCCCGAGTGGTATGAAAGTGCCGAATGAGTTCCGAGCATACTGCGAATCTGCGCACTGTGAGCGTTGGACGTGATGCACGGACGTCTGTCATACCTTTCTCGCCGACTCGGAAACCCTGATATGCTTCCCAGGTCACGACACCGCCAGGAAGTCGGGCCCAGCACCATTTCATTACTGCTATGATAACCTGTACACTACATCAGTTCAATTCAGTCTACACCTGTGCCAATCATACCATGGCCTCGCTCATCTTCAACTCTTTCGTCAAGGTTGCGCCGGTTGGCTTTTTGCGATCGCCTGGTGGGAAAAAGTAATTGCGAACGAACGTCTTAGCCGCGCTAGGGTCCGACGACGGACGAAAAGGTAGTAGAAGGAAAGGGACATCGAGTGCTGCATTCGTCAGCGTTGTCCGTTATCAATGTCAGCCCACAGGCCATACCTCTCGACTTTATCTCTGCTGTACAACCATGGAGGAGTTCTGCAACCTCTTCGGGGTCGACCCGGGTGCGCAGCCATGAATCCTCCCATCTAGGCTTTGCTACAGCATTACCGTTGATACTCGGAGCATTGGACTTCTTCGACTTGTCCTTCTTCCTCGAAAAAAGCGGCATTTCGAGTGATAGTCGTCGTAAGTCAAGCGTGCGCATTCGTGATGGAGGCGTGATACATCGGTGGTCGAAGTTAGAGACAGGAAGTCACAACTGACTGGGGACGTCAAATGATTACCGGTGATGTTAGAACCGCACCAGCTCGATGTGCCGGTTTTCGATGATGCGCGAGCCAGAAGTGTTGGAGGTGAAGCAGGGGATATGCATGCAGCAGAGACACGTTCAGGGGTCCAGCGAATACAATTCTGGCTTGGCACCGATCAATTCTAGGAATGGAGGAGTGATTCAGACAGCCCGAAGACAATTGCGTACTGGAAGGAACGAAACGAATTGAGACATGAAAAGGTGAAGGCGAAAGGAACGACTTTGAAACCCTGTGCCCAAGCGAGCAGGACATCGAAGACCCTCAGGACATTTCTGCCAGGACATGGTAAACAAGAGATTGAAAGTGCTAACACACGTGTACAGTAGGGAAGCGCTCTGAGTGGAACCAATAGTCTGTTCCACAACGGTTAATCCGCTCGACGCTAGATTACCTTTCGTGCATACCCGTAATGAGCGTGCCGTTGTCCTCTCGTATTTTCATCGTAATTGTCCTCTGTGAACCATTTCCTCTTGGCCAGCTGACATTGCCTCTGTCTCTACAAGTAGCATCAGCAGAGCTCACGTCCCTCCTCTTAGTCCAGTCTCCAGGGTCTTATTGACGAGCTTCTCCGAGATGGTGCGGCGCAGGTCTCAAAGTGTTTGCAGATCGCAGGAAAACATGACCCGCATGGGTCAAAAACGGCTTTAGAGTTACCTAGAACGGGGAAGCTACGGTACTCCGTAGAATAAAAAATCGGCGAGAACGCAAGATGGCATCACAGAGCAAGATTGGGTTGCCGAGGCATATTATTGATCAAAGGTGCGACAATCCTCTTTCCAGTCACCTGCAGTCGTTCCCAACTCGGGAGCACCTCGTCAGCTCGGATCGAGGTATCACCTCCCCTTGAGCAATGCCTGTTGGCGCGCTGCATTTCAATTGAGTACAGGCAGGCGGCGCATGTGGGACGGTCAATCTCTCGAAGCCGCCACACCCCTTGGCAGTTAACGTTTATGCTCGACCTTTCTTTGCGCATTGAGCTTAGACCAGTGTGGCTTTCCCACTTCAGACTGAAACACTCAGAATATCAAGGACTTACCAACACCTCGACTTTATCGAGCTGTCACGATCACATTTCAGATATTTCTAGTAGAATGAAATCTGCACATGAAGCGGAATTGGCATTTCTTCATCTATACAACTACTCAAAAAGCTATTCGTTGGCATGACCAGACGGTCAGGCGATGAGGCGGCGGATGTTGTTTTGCTGTGAGTGTTTCGCTTTGCACCTTGAAAGTCGGAACGCCTGGACCGCGTCGGCCGAGCGGGGGCCGCCTGGAGAGTCTGGAGTCCTTCTTTGATACGTCCCCAGCCACATGTGGCAGTGATTTCCTCTGAGTAGACTCCACGATTTTGGACAATGCTGTGTAGTCTGTCGTGACGTAAGGACAGTGAGAGCATACCTAGGTAGACAGCCGTTATGAGGCTACCAACCAACATTGCTTCTTAGGGGTCGATTTCCTCGCACACAAGGATTACATGTATGCGAGATCTCGGTTACGTGTACAGCTGCCGCAACCATACCAACAGGTGCGCTCACGCTATTTCTCCTCGTCTACAGCCAGCATGGTCAAAAGCAAGGAAGATGTTATCAAGTACGCTTGCGTAGGAACGCAGTAGAGGGCCTTTCTGACTCGGCGCAGGGACTTCAACAACACGGTCAACATGAACGCCGATGAGCTCGAGGAGTGGCTGAAAGGGTCAGCGTCTCAAGAGACTGGCTGGTCGAAATCTGATGGCTCGGGAGAAAGCATTGGCCATGAAAGGTGAGGTGTTGTGTTCTTGCTTGTATGACTGTACTGAGATCGACGAAGTGGCCGCAAGATCATTGGGATCTTGAAGAAGAATCCGAAGAAAGACCCATCGAAATACAGCGATGAGGATGTCAATCACATGAGACGTGTTGCCGCGTACAACAAGCGCCATCTGGCTCAGGAGGAGACAGCCAAGAAGGATACCAACAGCCGAAGCTATAAGTCATTGAAGAATTGGGGACACGATGCCCAGAAGACCAAATGATCTTTCTGGCCCATCAACTTGTTTATACATCGGACTGGTTAAAAATGAACTCCTTGACAATTATCGAGCTGGCGTATTGCGGAGAAAGCATGACACAATTAAGGAAGTAGGCTAGTCCCTGTCGGCGCTTCTCGAGGAACTTCGGCTTGAACTTGTAGATGGCACTTTTCGGTGGTAGCGGCGGTAGTGATGTCTTTGTCGAGTCTGGAAAGGCCTTGAGCAATCTGTCGCGTAGCTCATCGAACTCTGAATATCTTTTCCGAATCGTCATCGGGCTTCCATCAAGCATTTCGACCTTGCAGATCCAGACAACGTAGGCCCCAATGCCAACACCATTGCCCTGGATGACAACATAGTCGTCGACAATGATTGACCTTGCCCATAGTTGATTGTGTGCTTTGGGGTCCTCCTCGGTATTGTCCTTCAGAGTGATAGCTGGTGGCGGTTCTAGTGATCGGATTGTGGAATGTGTCGTCGAGCGATTGCGCAACCAGTATGGTGGAGCTGCTTGGTAAGACAATCTTTTTGTTGCATTCTCTTCGAGCTGCGGACGAAGGCTGCCCTGCTGTGATCGCGCATCGTTCTCATCCATCCATCGAGAGCTAGGTGTGAACTTCGTCAGCGTATCAGATTCGACACAATGCCTGATCATGCGCCACAGGAGAGGCGTGAAGGTACGAGATTTCGGAGTCACGAGAAGTAAGTTGCCGAGGATGGCTTTTGCGACGAGGTGGTTGACGACAGTGTTAACGGTACAGTTCCGTCACCAAAGCTGACCGCAGAGGCAGCCCGAAAGCCAGAAGTGGTGATTGGACACCAACGATCTTTACCGGGGCTTCAAACGAGTCGGTGATTCGTGCATCTCCGACCTGCCGGATCTGCGCACCCTTTTCGCTTAACCATAACAGAATAAAAAGTGGCAAGTCCACCGCGCCTCATGCCAAAGCGACAAGCTTCGAGACTTCTTCCACATGTCGTGGTCGACTCGCCTTCCATCTTTAGGACTTGCCACCTATCACCAAGGTCACCAGATCCTGAATAATGATAGTGCATATGGTGCATTATTATCAACGGACTTTTGGTCGAGACCCGAAGGCGCAACAAGGGGGTTTCTAGGCTAGTCTGTTTAGCAAGAGATGTGGAAAGTGGATCGACAAGGAGCCGTCGGCGACCTCGACATGGGACATGGTTGGCCGATTGTTAAGTCTACGAAAACTATCACGGATGCATGTCTCAAGCTGAATGCACTTCCTTCACGTGTTTTCTGTTCTTGTCCAACGACTTGGAGGGTCTTGCCACTGGCATGTGAGTGTGTTGCAGCGTGACTTGCATAGATGTGAGGGAAGCACCAACCACTTTCTTACGAGTGGATCATGAAACCCAGCCGGAGGCAGCGACGAGATACAAGCCACCAGTCTAAGCTCGACGCCAATTATGCACAGGCCTCAAGGCTGGGGTAAATCTCTCAGGATTAGAGACTAACAAGCCTCCATCAACCACCGGGCTTTTGCTAAAGGGCAGTTGCTCCTCCTGCTTCAGCTGCCATCTTTATTGTTCAGTACTGTGCTTCATTTCTATACACTTTGCGTATCTGCTTCATCCCTTCTTTCTTCAGCACACAGCATTTCGTAGAGCTTTCATTCGATTCAAGTGAGTACTGAATTACCTCAAGCAATAATACTCTGACTGATTCGAGTCACAGCAACAGCGATATCGCCTTTCTTCACAATGTATATCTCAACATTCGCTCTTGCAGCGGTGTCTGCCTTCATCACAGCCAGTGTCTCACAGACGATCGATCCCAACAGCGTTCCTATAGGCACGAGAGATCAATGGTGTTCGTCTCAAATCGCCGCCTGCCCGTTGATCTGTACACAAGAAACAGACGGATCAGCTGCTACAATCACCAACACATGTGATGCTGAGACACTTTCATACAGCTGTGTATGCGACACCGGCCTGTCTCCCAACATCTCGGAGTACTCCCAGACCGTTCCCTACTACGAATGCACGCAGGCTGGTGTCCAATGCGTGGCTAACTGTGGCCTGGGTAACAATGCTTGTGCTGCAGCTTGCACGCAGGACCATCCATGTGGAGCACAGAATCCAACTCGGGTCAACACCACTTCCACAGCATCTGGCACTGCCAGCGCCACGGGTACTGAATCCGGCTCAGCCGAAACTGGTACTGCTGTGTACACTGGCTTCGGATCATCCGCGTCCTCGACCGGTTCTTCCGACTCCTCAAGCAGCAACAGCAGTAGCAGCAGCAACAGCAATATCGATAGCTCGTCTGGCGCAGGTCGTGTCATAGTCAACCTCGGACAGATCTATGGATTAGGTGTAGTAGCTGCTGGTATCTTTGCTGGCTTTGCTGTCCTACTCTAGGCAGAGGGATGGATGCTCGAGGGGACGCTGCGTTACCTAGCGGCGGCACAGAACTACATGAGAAAGAGCGAGATTTGCACAGATTTTCCAGCATTGATACATGCAGACCTTAGCATGAACAGCATGGCGCTTGGATTTTGGGCAGGAGGAAAAGCGTTGTGGTTCTAACTTGTAGCTACTCTTAATGCTAATGTGATGTGTCACACTTTCCAACCACTTAGAACGACAGTGTTCTGTATCCCGCGTCCGTTCCTTCGCCTTGTGGACAGCCAACTGCACGGCTGAGCTACTTGTAGGCCGGACACTGTAATGGACATGGTGTAGCATTTTCGGAGAACGCCTCTGTTTACTCTTCTATCTTAGGACTAGCTTGACCACCAGCAGCCAATCATAGACGCGCATAGTCTTTCCTAGCAACCTAGTCGCCTTTTTGCATCTGTTCTTCTATAGACTCTCTTACCATTCTGCGGACTTACAACATCCATACACCTTCGCATACTCATGCTGGCTGTAGTCATTCAACAAAGCTACTAAAATGGCCACGATCGCCTCTGCATCACCAGTACCGGTTCATCCTTATTCTCTTGAAACACGTCGACACCCGGCTCGTGCTGCACTCAGAACAGCAGCGAGTCGCTCGCGTATGAGAGCATCACCACGCGCAACCGACTTGCACCACAGCTATACGCGCCCCTCTGACAGCTCAGACGACGACGAAGACCTAGCCCCGATCAAACTAAGTGCCGAAGCACAAGCCATACTCGGCGAGGAGAACTCCCATGCTCACTCAGACAAGGAAAACGTCGAACCGCAAAAGCACGGCATGAGATCTGACTACTTCGAAGAGCTGCAGAGCCATGAGCTTTGGTCTCCCCAGCACCTGGACGGCAGCCCTGCTCCGCGGGTGATGCGCATGCCTGCCCCATCGCGACCTTTGCCGCCAGCAGTGCTGGAAAGAGATGGTTCGTTCGCTTACAAGATTCATGACAAGAGCAAGACGTATGGCACGCTCGAGAGGGAATCAAAGACTCCTGCACCACCCCTGCGGAAAGTTCGCGTCAGTGGCTCGCGGAGCCAGACAAAGTCACCAAATTCTGCAGGGACGGCAGAAAGAAGGACACAGCGATCTGAAGCTGATGGTGACAGGAGTCCGGACGAAGGAGAACACGGGCCGAGTCCCGAGCATGAGGAAGCCAATCACGGGCCCTACACTATTTCAAGGCCACGACGGACGAAAGATACTGGTGCTCATAGCACGATTAGAGCCTCAAAGATTGGCAGAGGCAGGTTTCTCAATGGCCCTGTACGTCGGGGAGTAATAAGAAGGCAAAGTGGTGATGAAGACTCATACAGAGAGTCGACTGAAGACAGTCCTGAAATTCAGCAAGGCCGTCGAGCAGAGGTCGAGTTGGATAACAAGCCTGACGATCTACTGATTGACTATGAGAGCCCACAACCTCGAAGACGAGCTAGTCCACCAAACGTTGACTATGACGGAATGATGCAAAGGTCAACGTCCCCGGTAGCGCAACACCGAGAGAGACGACTTTCTCCTCCGAGACCCATTGCATTTTCGGCATCAATTGGAAGGCAACACCCCACCCCAGCCCTCGTCAACCCGGCTTCATCAAGATCCTCGAGCTCAAAAAGGCCCATGTTCAAAATACCTTCGCTGCCACCAATGGAATCAGCCCACGATCAAGAGAATGAGCCTCCGCCAACTTTCAGACGAGTGAAGCCCGTACCTGCCGAGCTTCAGATACACGAGGATGACCAAGCAGCAATAGAGAAAAAGCCAGAATTACCTAAAGAAATGAAAGAGTCCCCTTCAAGGCAGCCGTTAGCAATGCGTCCTAATAATACACCTCATCGCCCGGCTCCAGCCCCACCACCAAAGATGTCTCTGATCGAAGCAGCTACCTCGAATGCTGGCAACAGCCGGGCGAAGAAGTCCGTACATTATGTGCTGAACGGCAGGACTTACAGAAGACTTGACTGCATTGGCAGGGGTGGATCATCACGAGTGTTCCGCATCATGGCGGAGAACTACAAGATCTTCGCCTTGAAAAGGGTGAACCTCGAAGAGGCTGATATGGCAGCCATTGCAGGCTACAAAGGAGAGATCGAGCTACTAAAAAGGCTTGAGAACGTGGATCGAGTCATCAGATTGTTTGACTATGAGGTTAATGAAGAGAAGGGTGTACTGAATGTTATGATGGAACTGGGAGAAACAGACTTCAACAAAATGCTGAACGAGCAACTCAAAGGCGACAACTCGAAGTTCGATATCACATTCACTCGTCATTACTGGAAAGAAATGCTCGAATGCGTCCAAGCTGTACATGAGCACGACATTGTGCATTCAGATCTCAAGCCAGCCAATTTCCTTCTAGTCAAAGGTCAGCTCAAGCTCATCGACTTTGGCATAGCGAATGCCATTCAGGACAACACGGTCAACGTGCATCGAGAAAACCAGATTGGCACGCCAAACTATATGTCACCCGAGTCGCTAGTGTGCCATGCTCCAATTGCTGGTCAGGCCGCTGGCACCAAACTGCTAAAGCTGGGAAAGCCAAGTGATGTCTGGTCATTGGGATGCATCCTGTATCAGATGACGTATGGACAGCCTCCATTTGCGCATATTCAGAAACAGTTTGAAAGGATCATGTCCATTCCGAACCCAAAGGTTGAGATACAGTTCCCATCAACTGGCATAGGTGGCTCCGTGGTGCCGTTTGGGTTGATCAAAACATTGAAAAGGTGCCTACAACGAGACCAAACTCTCAGGCCAACGATAAAGGAGCTGTTGTCGAATGCGGATCCATTCCTGAACCCAGTCGCAATCAGCCCGGACATGCTTGGCAGAGTAATTGGCAACGTAGTTAGCTACTGTCGGAAGCGAGAAGAGAGCTTACGCCAAGCAGGTCAACTCGGCCAGGAAGGGATTAGCTGCCTGCCACGCGATGAAGATATGCGTGGTTGGCCAATAGCATTTTACGACAAATTAAAGCAGGCGCAAGAGGAGGGAACTGCTTGGTGATGATTTTCTGTTTGGCAAGAGCGCGGACGTGCCACAAGGAACTTTTGTTTCGATAAGATGTGGCCCCATCACCTCACGAGGATAGGATATGGTTCCTTCACAGCACTTTTACAGTTTGGTTACGTTCGAGCGCTGTCGTTACGAGCGCCTGTCATAGCTGCTCAATTCAGTATCTCCTGCTCTCGAGGTCTATCTTGCGTCAATACCATGTTCCTGCGCAATACTTGCTCTTTGGATGGCAGGTTCCGATGTCCGTCTTGTTAGCAAAAACGACTGTCGAAGCTACTAGTAGACTAGCTGCTCTCTCCACGATCGTGATCTAATAGGGCTGGAGTTCTCCGGGGCAACAATGCAGTCAGCGGGTGTACAATACACCTCGTATGGTGGATGCCTCCATGACCCGTGAGGTCATGGCATGCGTTAAGAAAGGTGACTGGAGACCTCTAGGAGTGACACCAAGACGCGCCAATAGAGTCGTGGACAACCCTAGAATCCTCAATCAGAGCTGCGCAATAACACTAGCACAACTACTCAGCAAGTCGACAGCAAGCTGCAAAGCTAGCATGCATTCACGCCTTGCACGAGATGCATCGTTTTGTTGAGAAGCTGAGATGGGAGTTGATACATACGGATGGTAGCGCACATTAGACCGAAGGACGATACAAAGCCCTTCGTTCACCTGCAGCTGCAACCTGCAAGGACGAAAAGCAAGCCAGGCGACAAGGTTCCAAGGGCGCATTAGTATTGGGTGGCGAATCAACAGCTCCTAAATGCGGCTGGTCGTTCTACCGGTAAGTCCGCCAGGGCCACAAATCCGAACTCCACGCACATTTCTGCCACCGCAAAGGAGGTCCACCAACGCCGTTTCTCACTGGTTGTCTTTGAGTCACTTGCGAGACTGATCCTTGCACTGGACTTACTGTATGGCCGAACCAGACGTATGTGGACTATTACCCAACGAAGGTCCGCTTGACGTTGCGACATCTTCATAGCGTGATGAGGCGGCCTTCGTGGTTGTAAGGTATATATCAACGCCTCTCGCCTCGTCTACTTGGCCTCGGTCTTGACAAGATGAATCATCAGACACATGCTAATAGCTTGTCGAGTACTGGAACAACTTTGTGAGTACCTTCAGACCTTTTTTACAACGTAGCATACCATATTTGTGACCACAATGTCTTTGAGGTCGAACTCCTGGTCGTCAATATCCTCGAGACCCTCTTCAGTATCTCCAGTACGGTCCAGATATGACACCTATGACCTTCAATCGAGGGCGATCAAGATCCTCACAGCTCTGGCCAACAACACAAGCAATGCAGAGATTATATTACAGCACATCTCCCCACAGATAAAGGTCGAACATGGCGACGATGATCCGGTCTACTCCCTTCAGAAGTACCTGTCTAGATTCTCTGCGGCTTCGGTCAGATACCCGGACCTCTACTTTGACATCAAGGAGGCCTGTGTTGACGATTTGCAAAGGAAGGTCTGGGTAAGGAGCGAGATCACTGGTCTGCCGGGTGGTGTTGTCAAGGAGAGAATCGATATGCTCAAGTTCGACGAGCAGGG
>Ga0210040_10003437_pt1 | contig 21390 bp, 16 predicted proteins | sample CryGeyCG12114_NA_FD_185462 | JGI IMG/M metagenome (GOLD analysis project Ga0210040, IMG submission 185462) | Groundwater microbial communities from aquifer - Crystal Geyser CG19_WC_8/21/14_NA (SPAdes) (version 2) | ecosystem: Environmental > Aquatic > Deep subsurface > Groundwater | place: USA...
TCGCCTCTGTATTCCCAGCCTACGGTGGTAGCAGCCGAGGTAATAGTAATACCTCTTTCCTGCTCTTGTTCCATCCAGTCCATAGTAGCCGCACCATCGTGCACCTCACCTATTTTATGACTAACGCCGGCATAATACAGAATACGCTCAGTTGTGGTGGTTTTACCAGCATCAATGTGCGCAGCTATACCAATGTTTCTTGTATATTTTAAATTACGTGCCATTTATAATTAAAATCTAAAATGTGAGAAGGCTTTGTTGGCCTCTGCCATTCTATGCGTATCATCTTTCTTTTTCACAGCGGCGCCTTCACCTTTAGCTGCAGCAATAATTTCTCCGGCTAATTTATCAGTCATGGTTTTCTCGCCGCGTCTGCGCGCATAAAGAATCATCCATTTTATTCCTAATGAAATTTTCCGATCTGGTCTTACTTCGGTTGGTACCTGAAAAGTAGCACCGCCTACCCGGCGACTTTTCACTTCTACGCTCGGCATAATGTTATTCAGTGCTTTGCGCCAAGTATCCAAACCATTTTCTTTTGTTCTTTTTTCTACTGCTTCGCACGCATCGTAAAAAATATTGTAAGCAATACTTTTTTTACCATCGTACATCAGGTAGTTTACAAAACGAGTTACCAGCGTTTCTTTATATTTTGGATCGGGAAGAAGAATTCTATTTTTAGGTTTTGCTTTTCTCATGGTATTAATACTGTATTATTATTTCTTCTTACCTGGAGTTGGTTTACCACCTTTTGCAGCTGGTTGCCCCGGTTTTGGACGTTTTGCTCCGTATTTTGAACGGCGTTGCAATCTACCATTTACACCGGCGGTATCTAATGCACCCCGGATAATATGATAACGAACACCTGGTAAATCTTTTACTCTGCCACCTCTTATCAACACAATAGAGTGTTCTTGTAAGTTATGGCCTTCACCCGGTATGTAAGCGTTTACCTCTTTGCCATTGGTTAAGCGCACACGGGCAACTTTACGCATAGCTGAATTAGGTTTCTTAGGGGTTGTTGTATAAACCCTGGTGCACACCCCTCGTCGCTGGGGACAAGAATCTAAAGCAGGAGACTTAGACTTGGTAGTCAGTTTCTCTCTACCTTTTCGTACTAATTGTTGTATAGTAGGCATTTACTAAATTTTTAGCTAAATTCTTCTTCTCAATTTTTTGGTTTGCAAAGGTATAAAATAACTTTGCATTTTCAAATACTTATTTTTTATAATTACTTAAGCTTCACCTATATTTCCGCCAAAATTCATGGGAAAACTAGGTTCCTGGTGCGTTTGCTTTATCTCGCCGTAGCTGTTTTCGAAACGTTGGATGTTATCGGCCAGAGCCGCTAACAATCGTTTAGCGTGCTCTGGCGTAATAACAATTCTGGATTTTACTTTGGCTTTTGGAATTCCCGGCATTAACCGGATAAAATCAATGACAAACTCACTACTGGAGTGGGCAATCATAGCCAAATTAGCATATTGTCCTTCGGCGATTTCCTCGCTTAGTTCAATGTTAATCTGGTTTTCCGGTGCTGCTGTTGCTTCTTTTGCCATTTTATTTATCTATTTTGTAATTCTCCCTGACGGGCTTTCGTGGCTGCTTTTGAAGTTACTAACGAATCGTATTCTTCTTTAGAACCAACAATCAGTTTTGTATACTCCCGCAAACCAGTACCAGCCGGAATCAGGTGACCTACAATCACATTTTCTTTCAATCCTAATAATTCATCGGCTTTACCTTTAATAGCTGCTTCGCTTAATACTTTGGTAGTTTCCTGGAAGGAAGCTGCCGAAATAAAGCTTTGCGTACCTAAAGAAGCTTGGGTAATACCTTGTAAGGTGGGCCGAGAAACAGCTGGCTGCGCATCGCGTACGGTTACAATGCGTAAATCACGGCGTTTCAGACTTGAGTTTTCGTCGCGTAAACGGCGGGCAGTTACTATTTGACCTGGTTTCAGGTTACCGGAATCGCCGGCATCTTCCACTACTTTCATATCAATGATCATGTCATTTTCTTCCATGAAGGTAACTTTGTCTACCACTTGGTTTTCCAGGAACGAAGTATCACCCGGATCAATAACCGCCACTTTTTGCATCATTTGACGCACTACTACCTCAATGTGCTTGTCGTTGATTTTTACCCCTTGCAAACGATAAACTTCTTGTATCTCATTTACCAAGTATTCCTGTACGGCCCCCGGTCCTTGAATATTCAGGATATCGTTCGGCGTAATGGCACCATCCGACAAAGGCATACCAGCCCGGATAAAGTCATTATCCTGAACCAAGATGTGTTTCGACAATGGCACCATGTATTTTTTCTTCACGCCATCTTTCGACTCGATAAATATCTCACGGTTACCACGTTTAATGCCACCATAGGTTACTACTCCGTCAATTTCGCTTACTACCGCTGGGTTCGATGGGTTACGAGCCTCGAATAATTCCGTTACCCGTGGCAAACCACCGGTAATATCGCGGGTTTTACCAATGGCCCGTGGTATTTTTGAAATAATTTGGCCGGCATTTATTTGCTCGCCATCTTCCACGGCTAAGTGAGCGCCTACTGGAATATTGTAGCTCTTATTTTCGTCATTGCCACTTCTGATAATAATAGCCGGGTTTTGCGTTTTATCTTTGGTATCAATAATAACTTTTTCGCGGTGTCCGGTTTGCTCATCTGATTCTTCCCGGTAAGTTACCCCTTCAATTAAAGCTTCATACTCAATGGTACCATCGTATTCTGATAAGATTACCGCATTATATGGGTCCCAAGTACAAATTTCTTCGTTTTTGGCTACTGTTTGTCCTTCTTCTACGGTTAAGAAAGAACCATACGGCACGTGGTTAGTAATTAAAACTTTACTGGTACCTGGTTCAACTATCCGTACTTCGCCGGAACGTCCCATTACTACTTTTACAGCCGTCCCTTCGTTATTTACGGTATCAATGGTCCGAACATCTTCAAACTCAATGGTACCAGCAAATTTAGCCCGGATAGCAGCATCAACCGCTATGTTAGAAGCAGTACCACCTACGTGGAAAGTACGTAACGTTAACTGGGTTCCTGGTTCACCAATAGATTGCGCCGCAATAACACCCACGGCTTCACCTTTCTGCACCATTCTGCCAGTAGACAAGTTACGACCATAGCACCGGGCACATATACCTCTTTTGCTTTCGCAGGTTAATACCGAACGGATTTCTACGATTTCAATGCTGGTAGCATCAATACGCTTGGTAATCTCTTCGGTAATTTCACCTCCGGCTTCCAGAATAATTTCATTCGTTACTGGATCGATAATGTCATGTACCCCAACCCGACCTAAAATTCTTTCGGATAAAGACTCAACGATATCTTCGTTATCTTTTAACGCACTTACTTCCAGACCCCGTAAGGTACCGCAGTCGTTTTCGTTTACTATTACGTCTTGTGATACGTCCACTAAACGACGAGTTAAGTAACCGGCATCAGCCGTTTTAAGCGCCGTATCGGCCAAACCTTTACGAGCACCGTGAGTAGAAATAAAGTACTCGATTACATCCAGGCCTTCTTTAAAGTTAGACAAAATCGGGTTTTCAATAATCTCACCTACCGAACCTTGTAACGATTTTTGCGGCTTGGCCATCAAACCCCGCATACCACCTAACTGACGAATCTGCTCACGAGAGCCACGGGCGCCGGAGTGCATCATCATGTAGATAGAGTTAAAACCTTGGTCATCTTTTTCCAGACGGCCCATTAGGGTTTCGGTAATCTGGTTGTTAATACGGGTCCAGATATCAATTACTTGGTTGTAACGCTCATTATCGGTAATCAAACCCATAGAGTAGTTGGCCCAAACGGCATCTACATCTTTTTTAGCCTGACCAACCAAAATATCTTTTTCTTTTGGTATAACGATATCGCCTAATCCCATAGATAACCCACCTTTAAAAGCGGACTGAAAGCCGAGAGTTTTGATATCATCCAGGAATTGCGCCGTACGGGCCATTCCGGTTACCTTAAATATGCGCGAAATAATTTGCTGTAACTTTTTCTTCGTTAACAGTTCATCCACAAAACCAACTTCTTCCGGCACAAATTGATTGAACAACACGCGACCTGCAACCGTCTCGATTACTTTTGTTACTAGTTGTTCGTTATCATCCATTATACTGGTTCTTACTTTAATAAAGGCGTGTTTAGATAAACGGCCTTCGTTAATAGCAATTACCACTTCTTCGGCACTGTAGAACGACATACCTTCTCCCTTGATGTTTTCAGTTTCAGTGGAGCGTTTGCCTTTGGTTACATAGTATAAACCCAAAACCATATCCTGCGATGGCACCGCAATAGGCGCACCGTTAGCTGGATTTAGGATATTATGGGAAGCCAACATCAACATAGAGGCTTCCAGAATTGCGGCCGGTCCTAGTGGAACGTGCACAGCCATCTGGTCACCGTCGAAGTCGGCGTTAAAAGCAGTACAAACTAAGGGGTGTAATTGAATCGCTTTACCTTCAATTAAACGTGGCTGAAAAGCCTGAATACCTAAACGGTGCAGTGTAGGAGCCCGGTTCAGCAATACTGGGTGGCCTTTTAATACGTTTTCCAGAATATCCCAAACTACAGCATCTTTCCGGTCAACTATTTTTTTCGCTGATTTAACGGTTTTAACAATACCCCGCTCAATTAGTTTGCGAATAATAAATGGCTTGAATAGCTCAGCCGCCATGTTTTTAGGCAAACCACACTCGTGCAATTTCAGTTCTGGACCTACCACGATAACCGAACGACCAGAATAGTCGACCCGCTTACCTAATAAGTTCTGACGGAAACGGCCTTGCTTACCTTTCAGCATATCCGAAAGAGATTTCAGAGCCCGGTTACCTTCGGCGCGCACCGCGTTTACTTTACGGGAGTTGTCGAACAAAGAGTCAACTGCTTCCTGCAACATACGCTTCTCGTTGCGCAAAATAACTTCCGGCGCTTTGATTTCAATCAGACGCTTCAGGCGGTTGTTCCGGATAATAACCCGGCGATACAAGTCGTTTAAGTCGGAAGTAGCAAAACGGCCACCATCCAAGGGCACCAACGGACGTAATTCCGGCGGAATAACTGGTACCATCCGGATTACCATCCATTCCGGACGGTTCTCAATACGGGTTTGTGCATCCCGGAAAGCTTCTACTACTCTTAATCGTTTTAAGGCTTCGCCTTTCCGTTGTTGAGAAGTTTCGTGGGCAGCCGAATAACGTAACTCGTACGATAATTCGTCCAGGTTAATGCGTTGCAATAATAATTCTAACGCATCCGCCCCCATTTTCGCGATGAATTTGTTCGGATCGCTGTTATCCAGCATCTGGTTATCGCGGGGCAACTTGTCAATCATATCCAGGTATTCGTCTTCGGTTAAGAAGTCGAGTTGGTTTACGCCGTCTTCGGCCAGAATACCAGGCTGTACTACTACGTACCGCTCGTAATAAATAATTTGATCTAATTTTTTAGTTGGTAAACCTAGGAGGTAACCAATTTTATTAGGCAATGATTTGAAATACCAGATGTGAGCCACCGGTACTACCAATTCTATGTGCCCCATGCGCTCGCGACGTACCTTTTTCTCCGTAACTTCTACTCCGCAACGGTCGCAAATAATACCTTTATATCGGATTCGCTTATACTTACCACAGTGACATTCCCAATCTTTCACCGGACCAAAAATACGCTCGCAGAACAAACCGCCCATTTCAGGCTTGTAAGTCCGGTAGTTAATGGTCTCTGGCTTGGTTACCTCGCCGTTAGAACGCTCCAGAATAGATTCCGGCGACGCTAAACTGATAGTAACTTTGGAAAAGTCCTGGTTTAATTTTTTATTTTTTGCAAATGCCATTTTTCAGATTTAATAATTTGAAAACTTTATCTGTACATAACGAAAAGATGAGTAGCAACATTCCGTTGCTACTCAAAATAAGTTATTTAATCTAATGTAATCTCGAGCGCCAAGCCTCTTAACTCGTGAATCAATACATTGAATGATTCCGGGATATTCGGTTTTGGCAATACGTCGCCTTTTACAATGGCTTCGTAGGCCTTGGCTCTACCAATTACGTCATCCGACTTAACCGTCAGGATTTCTTGCAACACGTGCGAAGCACCAAATGCTTCGAGCGCCCACACTTCCATCTCACCAAAACGCTGACCACCGAACTGGGCTTTACCACCCAAAGGTTGCTGCGTAATGAGCGAGTATGGTCCGATAGAACGCGCGTGCATTTTATCATCTACCAAGTGACCTAATTTCAGCATATAAATTACGCCTACGGTAACCGGCTGATCGAATTTATCACCAGTTAAACCATCGTACAAGTACGTACGGCCATAAACTGGTAATCCAGCAGCTTTTAGCTCTTCGGAAACTTGCGCATCGGTGGCACCATCAAAAATAGGTGTTGAATATTTCTTACCGGTTTTTAAACCAGCCCAGCCTAATACGGTTTCGTAAATCTGCCCAATGTTCATCCGCGAAGGTACCCCCAATGGGTTTAGTACAATGTCCATAGGTGTTCCATCTTCCAGGAACGGCATATCTTCTTCCCGTACAATCCGGGCTACTACCCCTTTATTACCGTGACGACCAGCCATTTTATCACCTACTTTCAACTTCCGCTTTTTGGCAATATAAACTTTGGCTAACTGCACAATACCAGCTGGTAATTCATCGCCTACTTCTAAGCTAAAACGCTCGCGTTTGAAACGAGCCGAAATCATGTTGCGGCGCTTGTTGTAGTTTTTCACCAACTCCACTAACATATTATTCGTCTGGTCTTCGGTGGTCCAGTTTTCCAGAATCAGGTCCTTGAACATATTCACCTCTTCGGGCACGGCATAATTACTTTCGTCTTTATAAGGGTTTTTGTCCGGGAACAGATTTTCAGCAATATTTCTCCGGGTAAACTTCACACCTTTCGACATGATTTCATCTCCGAATTTATGCTTAACACCTTGCGAATTCTTTCCATCCAGCAGTTGAACCAATTTGTCGACCATAATTGCTTTGACAGCTTTTAGTTCGTCGTTGTATTTCGACTTTAGGTCTTCCACTTCCTTTTTAGACTTAGCCCGCAGGTTTTTATCTTTTTTAGGACGCGAGAACAATTTAGTATCAATCACTACTCCGTTTAAAGATGGTGGTGCTTTTAAAGAAGCGTCTTTCACATCACCGGCTTTGTCACCAAAAATGGCCCGCAAAAGTTTTTCTTCCGGTGTTGGATCAGTTTCTCCTTTCGGCGTAATTTTTCCAATTAAAATATCACCTTCTTTTACTTCGGCACCTTCCCGAATAATACCATTTTCATCCAGATTACGAACCGCTTCTTCGCTTACGTTCGGAATTTCAGAAGTTAATTCTTCTTCGCCCCGTTTTGTTTCGCGCACTTCCAGTTCAAATTCCTCGATGTGAATAGAAGTAAATACATCGTCGCGTACTACTTTCTCCGAAATTACAATGGCATCTTCGAAGTTATAACCTTGCCACGGCATAAACGCTACTTGCAGGTTACGGCCTAAAGCTAATTCGCCGTCGTTAGTAGCATAACCTTCGCACAAAGCCTGACCTCTTTTAACTAAATCTCCTTTTTTCACAATAGGAGTTAAGTTAATACAAGTATCCTGGTTGGTACGGCGGAATTTAATCAAGTCGTAGGTTACAAATTCAGCATCAAAACTTACCAGCTTATCTCCTTCGCTCAAGTCGTATTTTACTACTACTTTATTCGCGTCTACGTACTCGATTACGCCTGAACCTTCCGCTACTACCAAAGTCCGGGAATCAATGGCAGCGCGTGCTTCTAAACCAGTACCCACAATAGGAGCCTGTGGCTTTAATAAAGGCACCGCTTGCCGTTGCATGTTCGAGCCCATCAGCGCCCGGTTAGCATCATCGTGTTCCAGGAAAGGAATTAAAGATGCCGCTACCGATACAATCTGATTAGGTGCTACGTCCATGTAAGTATAAGTTTCCGGGTCCGTTACCGGGAAGTCACCTTCAAAACGGCCTTTTACTTTATCGTTAATAAATTTACCATTTTCATCAATAACAGCATTGGCCTGAGCAATATGGTGCGTATCTTCTTCTTCGGCCGTTAAATATTTCACATCCGATTCTACTTCTACGCGGCCATCCGAAACTTTCCGGTAAGGCGTTTCGATAAAGCCCATGCTGTTCACGCGGGCGTGCACGCACAAAGAAGAAATCAGACCAATATTAGGTCCTTCCGGTGTTTCAATGGTACACAAGCGGCCGTAGTGAGTGTAATGTACGTCGCGTACCTCAAAACCTGCTCTTTCACGGGATAAACCTCCTGGTCCTAAAGCGGAAACCCGGCGTTTATGGGTAATCTCAGCTAATGGATTAGTTTGGTCCATGAACTGCGATAACTGGTTTGTTCCAAAGAATGAGTTGATTACCGACGATAATGTACGGGCATTAATTAAATCAACCGGTTTAAACTCTTCGTTATCGCGCACGTTCATCCGCTCTTTAATGGTACGGGCCATACGGGCTAAACCAACCCCGAACTGCGCATACAATTGTTCACCAACGGTTCTTACCCGGCGGTTACTTAAGTGGTCAATATCATCTACTACTGCTTTGGAGTTAATTAAGCCAATCAGGTATTTCACGATCAATACAATATCGTCGTTAGTTAATACCTTAGCGTCCCAGTTAGTGTCTAAACCTAATTTTTTATTAATCCTGTAACGGCCTACATCACCTAAATCGTAACGTTTATCGCTGAAGAACAACTTTTGGATAATATCGCGGGCAGTCTCCTCATCGGGCGCCTCCGTATTCCGTAACTGACGATAAATTTGTTCTACTGCTTCTTTCTCCGAATTAGAGTTATCTTTCTGCAGGGTATTATAAATAATAGTGTAGTCGGCAATGTTAATATTTTCGCGGTGCAGAATAATGGACTTTACCCCGGAATCCAGGATGGTTTCAATGTCTTCACTTGCCACAATAGAATCCCGTTCCAACAACACTTCATTCCGGTCAATAGAAACTACTTCACCGGTATCTTCATCCACAAAGTCTTCGGTCCAGGTTCTTAAAACCCGGGCAGCGAGCTTACGGCCTACGGCATTTTTCAGAATTTTCTCATCGGCTTTTATTTCTTCCGATAAACCAAATAAGTCCAGAATGTCTTTATCGGTACCGTAACCAATTGCCCGTAATAAAGTCGTAACCGGAAATTTCTTCTTCCGGTCGATGTAGGCATACATCACATTATTTACGTCAGTTGCAAATTCAATCCAGGAACCTTTAAAAGGAATAATCCGGGCTGAATACAATTTGGTACCGTTGGTATGCTTGCTTTGAGCAAAAAATACGCCCGGCGAACGGTGCAATTGCGATACAATAACGCGTTCGGCGCCATTAATTACAAAAGAACCTTTCTCGGTCATATAAGGTATATTGCCTAAGAAAACTTCTTGCTCAATGGTTTCAAAATCTTCGTTATCATCGTCGTTGCAAACCAAGCGCAACTTAGCTTTTAATGGCACTGAGTAAGTTAAACCACGGTCAATACATTCATCTACTGAATATTTAGGCGGATCAACGTGGTAATCAATAAATTCTAATACAAAGTTTTCGCGTGAATCCGAAATTGGAAAATTTTCGGCAAAAACTTTGAAAAGACCTTCTTCTGTTCTATTTTCGGCAGCGGTTTCTAACTGAAAGAAGTCGCGAAACGATTGTAATTGAACATCAAGAAAATCAGGGTAATCTATAACTGGTGTTATGGAGGCGAAATTGATGCGCTCCGCAATTTTATTTATAGCCAAAACTTTTAAATTTTAAAGTTTAAAACTGATTTATTATTTCTCTGCTTTAGAGAAAAGAAAAACTGAAAATTCTATTTTTCAGTACAAACAGGAAAAGACCTGACTATATTGCCAGGTCTAATCCAGTAGATATGTAAAGAAAGTGAGATTATTTAACCTCCACTTCAGCACCCGCTTCTTCCAAAGATTTCTTTAAAGATTCAGCTTCGTCTTTAGCTATGCCTTCTTTTAATGGCTTAGGAGCGCCGTCTACTAATTCTTTCGCTTCTTTCAGGCCTAAACCAGTTAAATCTTTTACTAATTTAACTACCGCCAGTTTAGAAGCACCGGCTGCTTTCAATATTACATCAAAAGATGTTTTTTCTTCTGCTGCAGGAGCATCCCCACCAGCAGCGCCACCGGCTACCATAACAGGCGCAGCAGCTGCAGGCTCGATACCATATTCGTCCTTCAGGATAGTAGCTAGTTCATTTACCTCTTTTACAGTTAAATTAACTAACTGCTCAGCGAATGCTTTTAAATCTGCCATTTTATTAAAATTAATTGTTATTTAGTTATTGTTTATTTATTCTCTTTCTGATAATGTTTTTAAGATACCGGCCAATTTATTACCACCACCTTGTAAGGCAGAAATAACATTTTTAGCAGGTGATTGTAGTAAGCCAACAATTTCACCAATTAAATCGTTCTTCGATTTAATATTAGATAATACTTCCAGGTTTTCGCTACCTACAAATACATCGGTATCAATATAAGCTCCTTTAAAATTAGGCTTAGGGTTTACACCTTTACCGTAGGCTTCAGATTTGTAAAAACGTTGCAATAATTTAGCGGGTGCACTACCTGAATCTTTCGAAAATAAGATACCTGATTGTCCTTTTAAAGCCGCATCCATAGCTGTTGTATCCGCATTTAAAGTATCAAGTGCTTTACGAATTAAAGTATTTTTATATACTTTATATTCCATGCCCTGATCAAAGCACAATCTTCGGAATCGGTTAATAGCTGCTACGGACAAACCAGCCGCATCAGTAATATAGAAAAAATTATACGTAGCGAATTTATCTTTTAACTCATCTACGATCACTTGCTTTTCTTCCCTGGTCATTATTAAATTCGCTTAAGTTAAACTTTTATCTACAGTTACGGCAGGGCTCATGGTGCTCGATAAGGTAATACTTCTGATATAAGTACCTTTAGCAGAAGCCGGCTTCAAACGATTCAGGGTTTGAATGACTTCAGATGCGTTATCGGCTATTTGATCGGGAGAAAAAGATACTTTACCAATGCTGGTGTGAATAATACCGGTTTTATCTACTTTAAAATCAATTTTACCAGCTTTTACTTCTTTTACCGCTTTGGCAACATCCGGGGTAACGGTGCCTGATTTTGGATTAGGCATTAGGTTACGAGGACCTAAAATTCTACCCAAGCGACCTACTTTAGCCATTACCGACGGCATGGTAATAATTACATCCACATCAGTCCAACCTTTTTCTATTTTTTGGATGTATTCATCCAAGCCCACGTAATCAGCGCCGGCATCTTTAGCTTCCTGCTCTTTATCGGGGGTACATAAAACCAGCACCCGTATCTGTTTACCAGTACCGTGTGGCAGAGTAGCAATACCACGCACCATTTGGTCGGCTTTACGGGGATCAACGCCTAAGCGTACATCAATATCTACCGAAGCATCGAACTTAGTAAAAGTAATTTCTTTTACCAGGTTAGCTGCATCTAACAGGGTATATTCTTTCTGCGGATCTACTTTAGCTAGTGCCGCTTTTCTTTTCTTGGTTAATTTAGTCATTTTTATTCCTCCTGCTTATTCGCTCCAAGGAGCTTTACCTGACACTGTAATACCCATGCTGCGCGCGGTACCTGCTACTAATTTCATAGCCGATTCTACTTTAAAAGCATTTAAGTCGGGCATTTTAACTTCGGCGATCTGCCGGATTTGATCCCAAGTTACCGAACCTACTTTATTCCGGTTGGGCTCTTTAGAACCGGTTTTGATTTTTGCCGCATCCATTAACAATACAGGCGCCGGAGGAGTTTTCACCACAAAATCGAATGTTTTGTCGGTGTAGATGGTAATTAATACCGGACAAACCTGACCAGCTTTATCTTGGGTTCTGGCATTAAACTGCTTACAGAATTCCATGATATTTAAGCCTTTAGAGCCAAGTGCAGGTCCAATCGGTGGCGCTGGATTGGCGGCACCTCCCTTTACCTGAAGTTTCAGATAACCTCTTATTTCTTTCATATTCTTTTTTAGCATCCGGCCTTTTGCCTTCTGCGATATTTTTTAATTTGTTTTAGTCTCTTTTAAAAAGCTACAACCCGAGACTAGTTGAAATAGCTTTATTTTTAATAATGTTAAGATTCTTTTTCTACCTGCATATAGTTCAGCTCCACGGGCGTATTGCGGCCGAAAATCTTAACCATCACATTTAGTTTTTTCCTTTCCTCAAATACTTCTTCCACCGTGCCGGAGAAACCATTAAATGGACCATCCATTACTTTTATGGTTTCGCCCACAATAAATGGTGTATCCAGGGTTTCTACCTGCTCTTCGGTTTCATCTACAATTCCTAAGATGCGGTTAACTTCGGATAAACGCAGAGGAACCGGTTTTTTAACAGTGGCACCTTCATTAGCTCCCAGAAAACCAATTACTCCCGGCGTGCTAACAATTATATGTTCTGCTTCACCGTGCGTTAAATCGGCATGAATTAATATGTAACCCGGAAAAAAACTACGTTCGCGTACGCGCTTTTTACCGTTGCGCATTTCGTAAACTTTTTCCGCTGGAATAAGTACTTGCGGCACGTATTCCTCTAGCTTTTGCCGGGCAATTTCATTTTCGAGATAAGACTTGGCTTTTTTTTCCTGCCCGCTAACAGCCCTAATAACATACCACTTTAATTCTGCCATACTTCTCCTGTTTAAAACTGGCTATAAAACCAACTAAGAGTAGTATCATACACAAAATCCATCGCTCCTACTACAATAGCAAACACTACAGATCCTACCAGCACCAATACCGAACTTTTCTGCAACTCTGTAAACTTAGGCCATGAGACTTTAAATCTCATTTCCTCTACTGTGTCGTTAATGTAACTTTTGAATTTGTCCATTATTTTGTACTACGATAGACTTTGTTTTTTATTAGCACGGGTGGAGAGACTCGAACTCCCAGCCAATGGTTTTGGAGACCACTACTCTACCAATTGAGCTACACCCGTAAAAAAATGCACACCACGAATATATTTTCTGATTCGGGAGTGCAAATGTAGATTATTTATTTATAAAAACAAAATCCGTCCCGGAAATTCCTTCCAGGACGGATTTATTTTGTTAAATTAGTCTAAGATTTCGGTTACCTGACCAGCACCTACTGTACGGCCACCTTCCCGGATAGCGAAACGAAGACCTTTCTCCATTGCTACTTTGTTAATTAGCTCTACCGTAATGGTGATGTTATCACCCGGCATAACCATTTCAACACCTTCCGGCAAAGTAATTACACCGGTTACGTCGGTAGTACGTAAGTAGAACTGTGGACGGTAGTTGTTAAAGAACGGCGTATGACGACCACCTTCTTCTTTTGACAATACGTATACCTCAGCTTTAAATTTAGCGTGCGGGGTTACTGAACCTGGCTTGCAAATAACCATACCTCTACGGATTTGATCTTTGTCGATACCACGTAACAATAAACCTACGTTATCACCAGCTTCACCTCTGTCTAATATTTTGCGGAACATTTCTACTCCGGTTACAGTTGACTTTAAGCCTTCAGCACCCATACCCAAGATATCAACTGATTCACCAGTGTTAACCACACCACGCTCGATACGACCAGTAGCCACAGTACCACGACCAGTAATAGAGAACACGTCTTCAACCGGCATCAGGAACGGCAAATCTGTTAAACGAGTTGGAATTGGAATCCAGCTATCAACAGCATCCATTAATTCTTCAATGGTAGTTACCCATTTAGCATCGCCGTTTAAGCCACCCAAAGCGGAACCTTGAATAATCGGAATGTTATCGCCATCAAAGTCATAGAATGATAATAACTCGCGGATTTCCATTTCAACTAATTCTAACAATTCTGGGTCATCCACCATATCCACTTTGTTCATGAATACTACCAATTGCGGCACACCTACCTGACGAGCTAACAAAATGTGCTCACGGGTTTGCGGCATAGGCCCATCAGTAGCAGCCACCACTAAGATAGCACCATCCATCTGCGCAGCACCTGTAACCATGTTTTTTACATAGTCAGCGTGGCCAGGGCAGTCAACGTGGGCATAGTGACGGTTAGTTGTAGAATATTCTACGTGCGAAGTGTTAATAGTAATACCACGTTCTTTTTCTTCCGGCGCATTATCGATAGAAGAGAAATCTCTTTTTTGGGCAAGACCTTTGTTCGCTAGAACCTGAGTAATAGCAGCAGTCAAAGTTGTTTTGCCATGGTCAACGTGACCGATAGTACCGATGTTTACGTGCGGTTTGGAGCGATCAAAATTTTCTTTAGCCATTTTATTAGAATTGTTGAATTATTAAATTTTAGTTTTAAACTTTTCTCTTGCAAAGCGGGCAAAAATATAACAGCCCCAATATTTAAAAGTTTGAGCCAACGATGGGAATTGAACCCACGACCCCTTCCTTACCAAGGAAGTACTCTACCCCTGAGCTACGTCGGCTTTTTTACAGCTAGTAGCGATTAGCTTTTAGCCGGCTTTTAGTAAAACTAATTGCTTTTTTGCTAAACGCTAATCGCTAAAAAGAGCGGGAGACGAGGTTCGAACCCGCGACCTACAGCTTGGAAGGCTGTCGCTCTACCAACTGAGCTACTCCCGCTTGTAATCAATTAAAAATTATGAATTAAAAATTATAAATATGGTAAATCTCTAATTTATAATTTTTAATTCATAATTCATTTTGTTGTGGGGAGAGAAGGATTCGAACCTTCGAAGGTTTGCACCAACGGAGTTACAGTCCGTCCCATTTGGCCACTCTGGTACCTCCCCAAACTAATTATAGTTAAACCCTATAATTAAGAACTTACCTTTCGAAAGACTGTTTTGCTAACAGCTGCTTTTCTTAAGGAGTTGCAAAATTAGAGGCTTTTTTTTCTTAGTCAAACATTTCTGTAAAAATAATTTAAAGATTTATTTAAAATAATATTACAGGTCTTTTATCTGCAATTAATATGAATAATCTTATTTATATTAATTGCAGTTTTGTAATAGGCAGTAGAAAAACATTAAATGCTAAATACAAATAATCTAATAAGTAATATTCTTATAAATCTCTACCAGCTTCGGATCTTTCTCTTTGGCTTTTATATCCTGCTTCAAGGTTCGCATTTCCGGTGTATCGCCAGCCAACGTTAAAGCTTGGTAAGCACCTAAACGTACGTAATAAGCTTCGTGGTTCCGAGCCAGGTTCTCCAGTTTGGTAATGGCTCTTTTTTGGTCGGGAGCCGGTATTTTCATCAGGAAGCCGCCAAAGTTCTGCAAAAAGAAAAAGAAGTCTTCGCCCCGCATTTTATCCATCGTACTCATATACCAATCGTACTTTTCCGGGCCCGCAAAGTAAGCATAATAGCCAGCTAAGGCACTTTTTACTTTACCGGAGTTATAATTTTCGAAAGCGGCTAAGCGAGGCGTTAAACCTTCTTGCTTAATGGTGGTTAAACCCTGAATAGCCCCCGCCACCACGGCATAAGAACTATCATTAAGGGCCTGGATGAAGGTATTGGTATAAGTAGCTTTATTTAAAGAGGCCAGCATATCCAGTGCATCGGCCCGAACGGCACTTTTTTTATCCCGTAAAGCTATTTCCTGAATAAACTGGGGCAAGCTTTCGTCGGCGCCGGTGTATTTGCTCAAAGCAGTTATGGCGTCGCTGCGAGTTTGCCAAACTTTGTCCTGGAGGGCCGCTTTGTACATAGCTACTATTTTAGGATCGTTTACTTTTGTACTTAAGGCTTGCAGCGCTTCTCTTTTGGGCAGGTATTGATTGGCATTGTAAAACTGATACATTAATTCGGCATCGGTTTTGGGGTGCTCTACCTGGGCTAGTAACTGCTGGTCGCCATCGAATAAAACTAAATCGGGAGCGCTGGTAACCGGGAAGGTAAAGCTTTGATGGGCTTTGGTAATGGTAATAGGATAATCGGTGCGCTTATTTTTCTGCCATACGGCTACTTTAAGCGGCAGTTGGTAAATAGGCGTATAACTGGAATCTTGCAGCTGCTGCACGTTAAGGGTTAATTTACCGTTCTGGTAAGTATGCGCTACCCGCAGTTGCGGATGCCCTGGTGATAAAAACCATTGGTCGAAAAACCAATTCAGGTCTTCGCCGGTTACATCTTCAAAAGCCATGCGTAGTTCATCTACTTCTACACTGGTAAATTTATGGGTAGTCAGGTATTGCTTTAAAGCGGTAAAAAAGGCATCGTCGCCCACATACGTCCGCAGCATGTGCAGCACCCGGCCGCCTTTGGCGTACGAGTGGCTGTCGAACATGTCTTCTCTATCCAGGTAATGATAACGGATTAAAGGTTCTTGCTTTGTTTCGGCTTCGGCTAAATATTGCTCCAGTTCCTTCAGGCCGGCCGCATCGGCGGCCATTTTGCCATTTTTATGTTCTTCCCATAAATACTCGCTGTAGTTAGCAAACGATTCGTTCAGCGGCAAATTGGCCCACGACTCCATGGTTACCATATCGCCGAACCATTGGTGAAACAACTCGTGGGCAATAATATAATCCCATTCGGCATCTAATAATCCGCGCCTATCTACCTGCACATCTTCCATAAAAACCGAAGCCGTGGTATTTTCCATGGCCCCCGACACATAATCGCGTACTACAATTTGGGCGTATTTATGCCAAGGATAGTCTATGCCTAACTTCTGCGAAAAAAACTCCATCATGGCGGGCGTATTGCCAAAAACAGCTTTAGCAGTATTTTTATAGGCGGGTTCTACGTAGTAATTTACTTCTAAATTACGCCATTTATCGGGCACCACCGCAAATTCGCCTACGGCCATCATAGCCAGGTAAGGCGCATGGGGTTTATCCATTTTCCAGTAATCGGTGCGGGTACCATTGGCGTTTTGTTGCGAATTAACGAGGGCGCCATTCGAAAGCGTGGTATAACGAGAATCGACGGTAATATAGAATTCCTGGGTCATGCGCTCGTTCGGCTGGTCTAAAGTCGGCAGCCAAACCGAATTAGCCTCCGTTTCGCCCTGCGTCCAGATTTGCCGGGGCCGATTGGGATCGGTTCCCAAAGGATTAATAAAATACAAGCCTTTATCGGAAGTAATAGCAGCACTGCCTTTGGCGGCTATGGCGTTGGGTTTGGCCGTGTATTTAATAAAGACTTTATAAGTTTCGGTGCGGGTATAGGTTTTATCTAGAGTTATGTTGAGCTGGGTTTTATCGTAAGTAAATTTCAAGTTTTTAGCCCCTTGGTTGGTAACCAGTTGCACCGTCTGTATGTCCATGCCCTTAGCATCGAGCACCAAGGTTTGCTGCGGGTAAAAATAAGGTTTCAGGGTGAGGGTAGCTTCGCCGTAAGCATATTGCTTTTGCCAATCGAAGTTTATACGTAATAAGGTATGCAGTAAATCATTGGCCAGCTTTTCCGAAGGGTTATACGGACCTTTTTTAGGAGCCCAAACAGGTGTACCACTTTTAACCGAATCGGTAGGAATAGTTGTTTGCACTCCTAAATCGGGAGTTAAATTGGTACTAACAACAGGCGCTTTGCTTGCCTGGCATCCGGCCAACATACCGGCCAACAACAAGCTACTTACCACACCGAAAAGCTTATCTTTCATAAAGGAAAATGTTATATTTGCGGCAATATCTGAAATTACTTCTGGATTTAGCTTAACTTTAAGCCTCGAAAAAATCTATACGGCCTATGCTACAAGTTACAACTGCTAACGATAAAACCTGGCAGATCGATTTTAATAAATCCGAAATACTTGTAGATAATAAGCCTTTTACCTGGGATATCACGCCTATCCGTTCCGGTACTTTTCATATTCTAAAAGATAATGTTTCTTACTTGGCCGAATTAATTCAGGCTGATTATGCGAGCAAAACGTTCGTTATCCGGATTAACGGCCATACACACACGCTTACTTTAAAAGATCGCTTTGATTTGTTGCTTGCCCAAATGGGAATGTCGGAGGCTACTGCTTTTAAAGTAAACGAAGTGAAAGCACCTATGCCGGGATTAATTGTAGCCATAAAAGTAGAACCAGGACAAAGCGTTCAGAAAGGCGATCCGCTCTTAATTTTAGAAGCTATGAAAATGGAAAATATTCTTAAATCGCCGGGCGATGGCGTGATAAAAATTATTAAAGTAAACTTAAAAGATAACGTAGAAAAAAACCAGGTACTTATTTTGTTCGATTAAAAGTAACAGATGGGTGGATTAGAAGTTGAAAAAGAATAAATTATGACGACCTACAACTTAGAAGAAATTAAATAATCTCTGTTCTCCGAAATTTATTCGGAATTAGTTTTTCTCCTATTGGCGAAAAAAATAAAAGGTAAATCTCCATTTTTACCAGAGAGTTCTAAGTTGAAATTCTAAAGCTGTCTTTTAACCGACAGCATGGTAAAGGTTCGGCAATTAAGTAAACCAATCTTTATTATGTTTATTTAATCTGAAATCTAAATTTAATATCTAACAATTATAAAACAGCGTGAAATACAAACGGATACTTTTAAAGCTTAGTGGCGAAGCCTTAATGGGCGAACAACAATATGGCATTGATACCAACCGGCTCTTGCAGTATGCCGCCGATATAAAGGGAGTAGTAGAAATGGGGGTAGAAATTGCCGTAGTAATTGGGGGCGGCAATATTTACCGGGGCGTACAGGCCGAACACATGGGCTTAGACCGGGTGCAAGGCGATTATATGGGTATGCTGGCTACAGTTATTAACAGCATGGCCTTACAAAGTGCCCTCGAAAAATCAGGAGTTAACACGCGTTTGCTATCGGGCATTAACATTCAGCAGGTATGCGAACCTTATATCCGGCGACGGGCCATGCGGCACTTAGAAAAAGGCCGGGTAGTAATTTTTGGGGCCGGTATTGGTAGCCCTTATTTTACCACCGATTCGGCCGCCAGTTTACGCGCCATTGAAATAGAAGCCGACGTGGTTTTAAAAGGTACCCGGGTAGATGGCATTTATTCGGCTGATCCCGAAAAAAACCCGCTGGCCGTGCGTTACGAAAATATCACTTTCCAGGACGTCTTCGAAAAAAACTTAAACGTAATGGACATGACGGCTTTTACTTTATGCCGCGAAAACGAATTGCCTATTATTGTATTTGATATGAATAAAACCGGCAATTTGCGCCGGATTATGGATGGCGAAAGCGTTGGTACGCTGGTATCTATGTAATGAACAGGCCCGATGGCCTAGCACCCAACTCTTTTCGGAAAGAAAAACGTATCTACTTTAATTGTTCTGATGTATAACTAGTTATTAAGTTAATTTAAATATTCTACATCAATTTAAAATATCTTTTTTAATATAATTTGGTTGCAGCTAAACGTTTATCCATTATTTTGCGATAATGAATTAACAGCAACCCACAACTACTAATATGGAAGAAGAAATTCAGTTTTATCTGAGCGAAGCCGAAGAATCGATGCAAAAAGCTTTGCAGCATACGAGTGTGGAACTAAGTAAAATTAGAGCGGGTAAAGCTTCGCCGTCGATGGTGCAAGATTTGCGCGTTGATTATTACGGTACTCCCACCCCTATTTCGCAAGTAGCCAATGTTACCACCCCCGATACCCGTACTATTTTTATTAAGCCCTGGGAAAAAAATATGATTGGGGAAGTAAATAAAGCCATTAAAAACAGCGACTTAGGCATTCAGCCTTTGCAGGAAGCCGACGGGGTACGTTTAAATATTCCGGCTTTAACCGAACAGCGCCGGCGCGACTTGGTGAAACAATCTAAATCGGATGGCGAAGGCGGTAAAGTACGGGTTCGGAACATCCGGAAAGATGTAAACGATTCGTTGCGCAAGCTTTTAAAAGAAGGTGCTGCTGAAGATGCTATTAAAGAGGCCGAAGGCAAAGTGCAAAAACTTACCGACAGCTATATTGTAAAAGTAGATGAACTGCTCAGCAAGAAAGAATCGGAAATAATGACTATTTGATAAGGCAGCATCATGCGGCAGCAAAAAAGAGCCTCTTGTTATAAAGCAAGAGGCTCTTTTTTTTATCAAGCCAGCTTATACCCGTGCACGTTGGCTTACAAATTTCTTTTGTTTTTTCTTGCGATTCTTTTTTAAACGGTTAAGCCATAAAATTACGCCCGTTACCGGAAAAGTTACGCCCAACAAACAGGTAATAAAAGCAATTATCTTAGAAGGCAAACCAAAAATGGACCCGGTATGCACCGGTTTAAAAGTAGAGCGCACCCGTTGCCCCAGGTTTTTATCGCTAAACCGGGAAGCGCCTAATAACTGGCCGGTATACTGGTCGAAATAGTAACTATCGGTAGCCGACTCGTGAGCGCCCTCCGGCAACACATTTACCGCAAATATTCCGGCCGAATCTTTAGGCGCACTTATGTTATAAAATTCTGCGTGAGGGGTCGCTTTGGTAGCGGCTACATAAGCGGCATCTAAAGTTATAGGCGTTTTACTCGCCAAATATTCCGAAGCCGGCGGGTCGGCAGGCGGGCTCATTTCGGAATTGGTTACCTTATAAATACCATCGTTAAACCATTTAAAAGACCAGGCCAAACCGGTAAAAGCAAAGATAAAGAGGAATATAGCCGAATAAAATCCCAGCACGATATGGAAATCGTGGTTCAGGCGTTTCCAGCCGCCATCGAATTTTACTTTAAGGCGCTGCGACAGAATATTGCGGGTTTTGGGCCACCACAAAATAATGCCGGTAATTAAAATAAATAAAAAGATAAATGTAGAAACCCCCACAATTAATTTACCGATACTATCCTGACTGCCGAGCAGCCAACGGTGCAAGGCAAACATTTGGTAGAAAAAGGTTTCGCGATAAGAGTATAGCTCCAGTACCTGTCCGGAATAAGGATTTACAAAAGCCGTATGGCTGGGCCTTCCGCCTCCCCCACCGGCGCCACGCTTAGCTTCATTACCACCCGGACCGCCGCGCTCTTTTCTTTCGGCTCCGCCACTAGCTTGGATGCCTTCGGCGCGTTCCCGGCTGTTACCGCCTTCGCCCCGCATTTTTTCTCCTTGTCCGCGCTCGCCCTTTTCGCCTTCTTTCTCGGGCATAAACAAGCTAATTTCTACGCTACGGGCAGCATCGGGGTATATTTTTACGCCTCCTACTTTGGCCTGGGGCACTGCCGTTTTTACTTTTTGCACCAATTGTTCCAAAGCCAGGCGCTCGCCGGTAGGCGTTACGTAGTACCGGCTTTTGTTAAAGGCTTCCTGCAGCTCTTTTTCAAAAACCAAAACAGCACCGGTAAAACACACAATGGCAATTACCAGGCCGGC